>Ga0247611_10000206_pt1 | contig 122695 bp, 87 predicted proteins | sample 177DNAGHGhighgp2_FD_192422 | JGI IMG/M metagenome (GOLD analysis project Ga0247611, IMG submission 192422) | Sheep rumen microbial communities from Palmerston North, Manawatu-Wanganui, New Zealand - 1770 DNA GHGhigh gp2 | ecosystem: Host-associated > Mammals > Digestive system > Stomach >...
AATATTTGCAGACGTAGGCGTAATGATAATATGTGTATTAAACGCAATCAGATGCCTTATGCCGGTTTTACATACACATACTTAATGGTAATCAGCTTGAAATTAACTTAGCCCAAATCGTTTTTTTTAAGCTATTTTGTATGAAATGGCTTACACAAATTGTTTGTAAAATAAATCTTCAAAAAAACATAAAAGTAAGCATTAAAAAATTGCAATAAAAAAGGCACCTTAAATGGTGCCTTTTTAAATTAAAGCTTTTCAGCAAGATCAAGAATGAGTGCTTCAGACTTTTCCCAGCCAAGACATGGATCAGTAATAGACTTACCGTAAACGCCTTCGCCGATCTTCTGACAGCCATCAACAAGATAGCTCTCAATCATAAGCCCCTTAACAAGCTTTCTGATATCATTAGAAACATGCATGCTGTGAACTACATCGTTAGCAATACGGATCTGCTCCATGAACTGCTTGCCTGAGTTAGCATGGTTAGTATCAACAATAACTGCAGGATTAACAAGATGAGGCATGTTATCATACTGCTTAAGAAGATTGTTGAGATCTTCGTAATGGTAATTAGCATGGCTTCTGCCAAAGCTATCAACATAGCCGCGGAGAATGGCATGAGTAAGAGGGTTACCAGGAGTCTTTACTTCCCAGCCTCTGTAAATGAATTTCTGAGAATTCTGAGCTGCATAAATAGAATTCATCATAACGGCGATATCACCACTAGTTGGATTCTTCATACCAACAGGAATACCAAGACCGCTGCTTACGATTCTATGCTGCTGATCTTCAACAGAACGAGCACCGATTGCAACGTAAGCTAAAAGATCAGAAAGGTAACGGTGGTTTTCAGGGTAGAGCATTTCTTCAGCGCATGTAAAACCGGTTTCCTTAATGACTCTAGTGTGCATTTCGCGGATTGCAATAATACCAGCGAGCATATCCTCTTCGCCCTCTGGGTTAGGCTGATGGAGCATGCCCTTGTAGCCTGTTCCGTTTGTACGAGGCTTATTTGTATAAACTCTAGGAATAATGAAAATCTTATCCTTTACTTTTTCCTGAACATCGCGGAGCTTTGTCATGTATTCAAGAACAGCATCCTCTCTGTCTGCTGAACAAGGTCCTATAATAAGAAGGAATCTGTCGTCCTTTCCCTCAAAAATGTTCTTTATTTCAACGTCTCTATCTTCCTTTATCTTCTTGAGCTTATCATCAATAGGATACTGTTCCTTAAGCTCTTTTGGAATAGGTAGCTTTCTGATGAATTCCATTTGCATTTCCATAATAAAATCTCCTTTTCTTTTTCAAAACACTTTAACGCGTTAATGATTTAATGCACTAAAGTAATAAACTGATAGCGATTATAGCATACAAAATTTAAAATGTAAAGCACTTTTTTGAAAAAATCCAATTTTTTTTGAAAACTGTATTTATTTGGAAGCTAAATCTAAAAAGAACCAATTTACATCTCTTATTTTATACGATGTTTATCAATATACTTTGATTGTAATCAATGAAAAAAGATGAGATAATACATATATTGGTAATTGACAAAACTACAAGTATTTGTGGTATTAAGTAAGATGTTATACAATATTTTGTATTTGCGCTTTACAAAATGAGCGGAATATGTTATAATCAATTTTGCATTTCGTTTGCTTTAAACGAGATGCGTGCCAGTAGTAAATCAGCTAAATAGAGCTGGATCGAAATAGTAAAGTATATAAATATGTTAAAAGAAAAAGAGGTGTGAAGGTTATGTACGATGAGAGATTAGATGGGAATCTTGACATAGATAAATTGGAAGTCTATGTAATGAAAAGATCGGGCGAAAGAGTTCCGTTCAATAATGATAAAATATCAGCAGCCATAAAGAGAGCTAATAGAGAAGAAGGAATTCCAGCAGAAAGACTTACAGATGCAGAAATCGATGAAATTACTCTTGGAATAGCAAAGGATGCATCAAATGCGGGGAGAGATTTATCAGTAGAAGAAATCCAGGATAAGGTCGAAGATGCTCTTATGGCAAGCGGCAAGTTCAAGGTAGCGCGTCTTTATATCACCTACCGTTACAAGCATAATGAAATGCGTAAAATGCCAGCAATCGACCAGAAGATCTCAAATATCGTAGAATGCAATAATGAAGAAGTAAAGCAGGAAAATTCAAATAAGAATCCTACAGTGCTTTCAGTTCAGAGAGATTATATGGCAGGTGAGTGGAGCCGTTATTATACAGGAAGATATCTTATTAAGAATGAAGATATAATCCGTGCTCATCAGGAAGGAATCATCCATTTCCATGACGCAGATTACTTTGCACAGCACATGCACAACTGCGATCTTGTAAATCTAGATGACATGCTCCAGAATGGAACCTGCATCAGCGGAACCCATATAGACAAGCCAAAAAGCTTCATTACGGCATGTACCGTAGCCTCTCAGATAGTAGCACAGGTTGCATCAAGCCAGTACGGCGGCCAGACAATCACAATGTCACACCTTGCACCATTTGTAGATATCAGCCGTAAAAAGATAGCAGCAAGATTAGCAAGTGAATTTGAAGAGACAGGTGTAAGCATCTCAAAGGATAAATTAGACGAAATAGTAGAAAAAGAGCTCAGAAAAGAAGTAGAATCAGGCTGTCAGACAATCCAGTATCAGCTCATTACGCTTCAGTCCACAAACGGACAGGCACCATTCGTTACAGTATTTATGTATCTTCATGAAGTACCAGAGGGACAGACAAGAGACGACCTTGCAATGATCATTGAGATAATGTTCAAGCAGAGAATTCTTGGTGTAAAGGACAGAACCGGCGCATATATAACTCCTGCCTTCCCAAAGCTCATTTATGTTCTTCAGGAAGATAATATAAAAGAAGGAACCAAGTATTTCTATCTTACAAAGCTTGCAGCAGAATGTACCGCAAAGAGAATGGTACCTGATTATATATCAGAAAAGATAGCATTAGAATTAAAGGGCGACTGCTATCCATGCATGGGCTGCAGAAGCTTCCTTACTCCAGATAGATTTACAGATGCAGGAGTAGGAAATATATCAAATGCAAAGAATTATGTAGAGGGAAAGCACAGATACTATGGACGCTTCAACCAGGGCGTAGTTACCATAAATCTTGTAGACGTTGCCTGCTCATCAGAAGGAGATGAGGTAAAATTCTGGAATCTTATGGATGAGAGACTTGAATTATGCCATGAAGCACTTCAGGCCCGTCATAACCGCTTAAAGGGCACACCATCAGATGTAGCCCCTATCCTTTGGCAGGATGGTGCAATAGCAAGACTTAAGCCGGGTGAGACCATCGACAGATTATTATATGATGGCTACTCAACCATATCACTAGGTTATGCAGGACTAGCAGAGTGCGTATATTACATGAAGGGCGTATCTCATACAACAGACGATGGAAAAGCCTTTGGTCTAAAGGTAATGCAGGCGCTAAATGATGCCTGCACAAAGTGGAAGAAGGAAGAAAATATCGATTATTCAGTATATGGAACTCCGCTTGAGAGCACTACCTACAAGTTTGCAAAGTGCCTCCAGAAGCGTTTTGGAAAGATACCTCATGTTACAGACAAGAACTATATCACCAATAGCTATCATATACATGTAACAGAGCATATAGATGCCTTCACAAAGCTCAGCAAAGAAGCAGAATTCCAGAAGCTCAGCCCGGGAGGAGCGGTAAGCTATGTAGAGGTTCCGAACATGCAGAATAATATACCGGCAGTATTATCGGTATTAGAGCATATGTACAATACAATCCTCTATGCAGAGTTAAATTCTAAGAGTGATATCTGCGATAAGTGCGGTTTTGATGGAGAAATACAGATAGTAAAAGATGAAACCGGAAAGCTTGTATGGGAATGCCCTAACTGCAAGAACCGTGATCAGTCCTCACTCCACGTAGCAAGACGTACCTGTGGATATATCGGAACTCAGTTCTGGAATCAGGGAAGAACTGCTGAAATAGCAGACAGAGTACTTCATCTTTCAAATTCGACACTCCTTAACCCATAATAGGTAAAGTATAAAAACATAGATAATTCCGCCTGTTAAAAGCAGACGGAATTATTTATATAAATCGCTAAAAGTAGCAGAAAGATAGTTCGAAGAAACTTAAATAAAGATTAAAGCAGCAGAAAGAAAGCTCGAAGAAACTTAAATAAAGACTAAAGCAGCAGAAAGAAAAAAGCGGTCTGCAATAAGAAGGGAGCAGAATGCAATGCATGTAGGTGAAATAATAAAGGTGGACAGTGCAAATGGTGTAGGAATAAGACTTAGTGTATTTGTATCAGGCTGCACACTTCACTGTAAGGGTTGCTTTAATGCAATGACCTGGGATTTTAACTTTGGACATGAATACACAAAGGAAATGGAGCAGGAAATAATAGACGAATTGAAAAAGCCGTATTATCAGGGAATCACCATACTAGGAGGAGAGCCTTTTGAAATATCAAACCAGGAAGTATTAGTTACCCTGATAAGAAGGATAAAGAAAGAAGTGCCGGATAGGAACATCTGGATGTATTCAGGTTTTACCTACGATGAAGATCTGGTGCCGGGAGGCAGGAGATATATATCAGTTACTGATGAAATATTAGACAGTATTGATGTACTTGTGGATGGAAGATTCATATTAGAAAAGAAAAACTTCACTTTAAACTTCAGAGGGTCCGAAAATCAACGAATAATAGATATGAAACAGACAAGAAAGACAGGAAAAGTCGTACTTTCGCCTTTAAATAATTAAAATTTAACTAAAAAATAACAATAATCAATGAAAAAATAGTTCACAAACCAATATTGATGTGCTATAATCAAATATAAGGTCACATCGAGGGGTGTGAACTACTTTTTATGTTTTGCCTTCCCCCAGGTCGAAATAGGCAAAACGGCGAAAGGAATTATATGGGAAATAAAATAAAAAAATTTATGGGGTTAGATAAGCATGATGAATATATATCAGATAAGCTAGAAAAGGCCGACCATAAAGCACTAACCTTTGTATCCGCTTTTACTGCGCTGCTTGGATTAGGTCTGATAGTTACTCTCTTAATATACAAGGTCGCAATAAAAGAAAAGCCTCGTTATTATACAGATGAATGGCAAAGGATACATTTTATTGCTTATGGTGTGCTTGTACTAGTAGCATCGATAACTTTTGCTTATTGTATCTTTATTTATAAAAAAACAAAAACTAATGAAAATAGTTTGCAGGTAATAGCAATTATTTTCTGCGTATCATTGTCTTATTATGGAGTTTTTATATCAATTATGGATCTTCAGGTGGGAAGAGATGGAAATATTTTCATTCTCACTCAGATAATGATATTAGGAAATATGACATTGATACCATTTATACACATAATATCTTCTTTTAGCATATTCTTTGTATATGCTATCTGCGCGTATGCGCAAAATAGCTTTACGCTTCAGAACGGAGCAAATCTTGTGCTAGTATGGGGTGTCCTTATAGTAATAGCTACAATGAGATACCATAGCAATTTAAAAATGTATGAATATCAAGAGCAGATGGATTATTACTCAAGTCATGATGGAACGACAGGTCTGTTCAATAGACTAGCGATGGTCGGACATCTTCCATATTACATGAATGAGCAGGTAATAGTCATGATGTGCGATATAGATGATTTCAAGAAGATAAATGACACCTATGGTCATGATGTCGGAGATGATATACTCATAAGATTCGGAAAGCTCCTAAAGGAGCATTTTGGAGACTATGGCTGTTTTAGATATGGCGGCGATGAATTTGCTGTAATATCAGAAACAGAAGAGAGCACCTTCATAAAAAAGTGTGAGAAATTAAGAGGGGATTTTGAAGATTATACTGTTAAATCCACTCCGGTAAAGCTCAGTTTTACAGGAGGCTATGTAGTAGGCTCGATTAAGGACGTATCTGATTTTAATGAGCTTGTAAAGAAAGCAGACATATTGCTTTATGAGTCAAAGGAAAATATAAAAAGTCAGGTAATTGGAAAAAAGGTCAGTTAAAAAAAACACCGAGGAAACTCGGTGTTTTTTGGCTTTATTATTGCTTTTTCAATTGAATTTTGAGGCTTTCTGATAGCCTTTTCGAAACTATTATTATGATAGCCTTTTCGAAACTATTATTATGTAAGTATATTGAAACCGAAATATGTCAGAACACTGATGATGATTGCAGCAAGAACAACTCCGAGCATGGTAGCAAGAGAGCTCTTTTTAAAATCCATATCAAGCAGAGAAGCGGCAAGAGTGCCTGTCCAGGCGCCTGTGCCAGGAACAGGAATGCCAACAAAGAGCAGGAGAGCAAAATAAAGACCGCCCTTAGCCTTTGACTTTAGCTTTTCGCCGCCCTTATGCCCTTTTTCAAGACAGAAGGTAAAGAATTTACCGATATACTTCTTATCCTTGCCCCATTCAAGTACCTTTCTTGCAAAGAAAAAGATAATAGGAACAGGAAGCATGTTGCCGATTAAAGAAATGATTATGGCGTGACTTAGAGGAACGCCCATACCAGTGCCGATTGGAATTGCACCTCTAAGCTCTATAAGAGGAACCATAGAAACAAAAAAAGTAATTATATATTTAGTAATCACACGTAATCTCCTTCTTTTTTTCAATTGCTCACAATTATAGCATATAAGAAAAAATAATTCAACTACATAAAATGTGAAATACGATGCAATAAGTGTATTTAAGCCAGGGAAAGGCTGATGAGAAGCATGAGAGTTATGCAGTAAGCACCAGGTAAAAGCAGCCGTAAAATAAAAATGGATGGTATAAATGGAAAGTATAAAATAAAAATAACTATGCTTGAAAAACATGTCACTATTTAGTATAATATAGGAACGCAGTTTAGTTAATTTTTATAAAATTGGATGTAGATGGTATTGTTTTAAATGTTTATGCTAATATATATATATCAAAATTCAATACGAATATAGTTAAGCCCTGAAATCAGGAATTAAGAATCAATGTAAAATGGTAATATATTAATGTATAATAAATGCTTGAAAGGAAAAAAGTATGGCAAGTTTTGTTGTAGCATATACGGTAGTTACGGCTATAATAGCGTATATGGGTATATACCTGGGAATAAAAAGCCTTACGAAGTATTCACATAAAAAAGGAAGTAAATATTTGGGATATGGCTGCTTTGCTACAAGTGTAGTATGTATCAGCTATTATCTTAGTATAATATCAGAGAACTATCTTCTTACATCAATCAGCTCAAGCATATATTTTATTGGAGTTGATGTCTCGGCTGTAATGCTTCTTATATACATAGTTTTTTTTACCAAAAGAAAATGGGTAAAGCATAATAGAGTGGCAGTAATGCTGGTATGCATTTATACCGTGATTGAACTGGTGATATTTTCAATAAATCCCTTTGTAGAAATATCAGTAGGATATGTAAAAAGAGACACGAAAATAGCCTATTATGATTATAATCTTCATAATCTGTATTATGCGCATCTGGCCTTTGTATACATACTTGTAATAGTGATAACGATGCTTATTCTCCATAAGGCCTTTTCTGTTCCTAGCGGCTACAGAAAACAGTATTATTTTGTAGTAATGGGAATAATATTAGAGGTTGCCTTTAATGCAATGTATCTATTTGCATCAGCAGAAGATGATAGGATACCTATTGACTATTCAGCCTTTGGCTACAGCTTTATAGCCTTTTGGGTATATTGGATCAGCTTTAAGTACTCCTCACATGGAATGTTAAATAGCTTCAAAAGCCTTGTATTTGAAAATATAGACCAGGGTCTGCTTCTGTTTGACTATGCCGATCAGCTCATCCTTGTAAATGAAAAAGCAAAAAAGCTGATGCCATCAATAGATTTCAGGGAAGAACTGCCGCTTGAAGAATTCCAAAATCAGCTAGGAATAGAAGATGTAGGAGAAGAAAGGAATTTTAGCAGGACCTTCCAATTTGAATTTGGAGAAAAAGCCTTAAGATGTGATTATAATGCCTTCAGAAATTCAAAGGGGCAGCTTACTGGAAGATTATACGTATTTACAAATGCAGCACTTGAAACGGACTTATTAACAGGCTTTCAGAACTGGGAGAGCTTTAAATTATTTGCAAGAGAAAATTCAAAGATCTTTAAAGCCCCTGTTACGGCAGTCATATTTGATATAAATGGACTCGGCATAATAAACTCAAGATATGGAAATGCAGCGGGAGATAAGAGAATCAAGGAACTTGCAGAAACTATGCGTGAGATATTTCCAAGGGGCTCTTACTTTGTAAGAGGAAGAGATGCAATGCTAGTTGCAATCTGCTACCATATGCAAGAAAGTGAAGTACTTGAATATATAAGGGACATTCCTGTAGATGTTCAGTATGCAGCAGCGGAAATAGACGAAAAAAAGCCGGATATAGTAGAGACAATAAGAACGGCGAGAAAGGCGCTTAAAAACAAAAAGCTCCTTGATATCCACTCAGCACATTCGGAGCTGATAAATTCTCTAGTAAGTGCGTTAAGAGAATATGACCAGGAGACGAAGGAGCATGTAGAAAGAACCAGAGTATATAGCATAAAGCTAGCTGAAAGATTAGGACTTGCGGATATTGAAAAGAGCCAGCTCTCACTTCTGTGCCTGCTTCATGACATAGGAAAAATAGGAATACCGCAGGATGTAATAAATAAACCAGGAAAGCTGGACGCCGAAGAGTGGAAGATAATAAAGACACATCCAAGGAAGGGCTATCAGATAGCAGAAAGCTCCACGGAACTTAAGGAAATAGCAGATATGATACTTCATCATCATGAAAAATGGGATGGATCAGGCTATCCAGATGGTCTTACCAAGGAAAGCATTCCTCTTTTATCAAGAATCATATCAGTAGTTGATGCCTATGATGCAATGACGCATGACAGAGTCTACAGAAAGGCCATGACGCACGAAGAGGCAGTAGCAGAGCTGAAGAGATGTGCAGGGACTCAGTTTGATCCGTATCTGGTATCTGAATTTATACAGATACTTGGAATAGATGAGAATATAGATGTTTCTGCAATAACGATAGAAGATAAAAAAGAAGAAGAAAAAGTCGTAGAGGAAGAAAATAAGCATATTCATGATGTTGAATATACCAGGTTCTATGCAGATGATGAGCTGAATATAATTTCAGCAGATCCGTATTTTCAGGCCTTTACGGGATATAGCAGAAATGAAAAAATATCTTTGTCGGAGCTTGTGCCAGAAAAGGTGAGAACAGAATTTTTATGCAAGCTGAATGAGCAACAAGCAAAAAATAAGCTGATATACATAGAGCATCACCTCCTTAAAAAGGATGGAAATGAGCTGTTTGTAATAACCTATGGCAGAAGGTTCTATGATGAAGCAGAAAAACAAAATAAGCTAGAGCTTGTAATAGCTGACATAAAGAAGACCTATGTAAATGAAATGATAGCGGAAAAAGAAAGAAATAAAGCCATAGCAAGAATGCAGCGCTGGGAAGTGAAGTATAGAAGTGACTCTCTCACAGGAATACTAACGCATGCCGCCTTCATGAATGATGTTGAGGATAGGCTTATGTCAGGAGGAAGCAAGGTAGTTCTTATCATGGTAGATGTAGACAAATTTAAGACCTATAATGATGAGATGGGACATAAAAAAGGAGATGAATTCCTGATACTTCTTGCAACGAAGCTGCGTGAATCCATAAGAAGTACGGATCTAGCAGGAAGAATGGGCGGAGATGAATTTGCAGTTGCCATGTTCTTTAATAATGATCTGAGTGATGAATTCATCTTTGAAAAGACAAAGACATTGTTTGATAAGATAAATCAGACAGTAAGCGCAACAAGCAGTAAAATGAGCGTATCAATGGGGGTAGCAATATCTAATTCTGATGACAACACCTTCAATAAGCTTTATGAAAAAGCGGACAAGGCACTTTATGCATCCAAGGAAAACGGTAGAAATAAAATATCGCTCTACGAAAATGCAGTAAAAGCTGATTAAAAAAGAATGAAATAAAAAGTGGCTGCTATGGGCAGAGGTGATTACTCAGGTAATGGGTAAGGATGCGTGAAATATTCACCGCCTCTTCCTTGCAGCCGTTTTTTATCCAGCTGCAAAGAAGTGCATTACAGCCTCCCTTTAGAAAAATCGAATCTGAAGTAGTAAGCCTGAAAAAGGCCCTGAAATCTGCTTCAATAATGAAAAAACTTATTAAATCAGTGCTATGCTCATCACTATCCTCAGCACTAAGGATTAAAAGCTCGCTAAATAAAACCTGGTTAGCCTGTATAAAGGTGACAATATTCAGAAAAAAAGCTGCTAAATCGATAGAGGAGTCATCAGAAGGAGCATGATACTTATTGAAAAAACTCTCAGATAAAGCCCTTCCCTTTTCCTTGAAAAGAAATCTAGAAAGCATCCTGGTATCAGGAAAAAAGGAGTAAAACGTCGAGCGATTTATACTGGCACTCTTACAAATATCTGAAACGCTGACAGTCTCGTGTGGCGTTTCTTTTTTTAGGGAAAGAAAAGAGGAGCAGATTTTTTCCCTTGTCTTAATGCTGATTTTATTATTAGGTCTGTTCATATAAAAATCCTTATAAACGAAATATTTATGGTAATAATATAATAAGGCAGGATAAAAAGCAAGAGTAAAAAATGTTTTACTTCAAGAAATTTTTTGAAAAATAGGCGCGAAAATCTTGAAGTACAATAAAAAATGTGCTATGATGTATCAAGTAAAAATGCAGCTAAAGGAAATGGTAGATCGTTGTCCGGTTCTAAATTTAAAGGCGTTTTTAGTAAGGGGAATAAGAATGGATGAAAATTATGAATATGAAGATGTGCCATTATTTTTTAGAGGCAGTGAAAAAGGCACATGTCAAAAGGAAGATGTTGATATAAACGGCGAGCAAAAAGCAGAGCTTCCTGAAATGATAAAAGAAATGAAAGCGCTATATAAGGTTCCGGCCTATGCGCTTTCAAATTTTGATGAAAAAGAAAAGTTTGAATTAAAAAGCTTTTATCATCAGGCAGAATTCATGAAGGATTATGAAGATGATTATGTCTATACTGGAAAAGAAATAGATATAAGATATCCGGTGTATCATGACCTGACAGATGAAATGCTAAGAGGATATTTTGGCTGGAGAAGCAGATTCAAAAAAGGAAATAAAAGATATGAGGGAGAATGCTTCATCTCTCTTTATGCCTATGAGCTCATAAACTGCGTTGGTGGAGATGCAGCAGAGGTATATAAAAGGTTTGATGAGCTTGAAGCGTGGGCAGAGAGTGAAATGCTTGCTATATATGAAAGGCTGCAGCGCTGGAAGCATGATTTTATAGTGTTTTACGGCCTTCCTATAGAGCTTTTAGGAGACTATTATGATGATAGTGCGGATAAATATGCAATCTCGCTCATAAATTATAAAAATAGCACTGATGAAGAAATAGCAGAGGCAGTAGAATTCTTCTCAGATTACAAGGTAGCAAAATCAGCCTATTTCAGCAAGAATGAAGAAAAGAAAATAAGCATGCTATCTGCTGTATATGTTGAATTTGCGGATTATTATGCGAATATGGGAGTTAATTTCTTTGAAAAGTGCTTCGGAAAAAAGACCTTCTATCAATATAGCATGTTTTATCTTGCAAAATTCTATCATAAAAGCTATAAAGACAGAAATAGGACCGTAGTAATAAGTCCTGTAAGGAGATTTGTCTTTGATGATGAAGTATGCCTTTATGATGCCTATCAGAATATCAATTTAAAGAATCCTGAGCTGGGAACTCTTGCACAGGAAACAGATAGGATATTGCGCAAAAAGGAAAAGGGCATGATGCCCTTAAATAAAAGGATGAAAAATAAGCAATATCTGAAAATGGTAGAAGAGGCCATCGAAAAAAGGGAAAAGCTCGATAAAAAAAGAAAGGTCGAGATAGATTTTTCAAAACTAAAGGGCATAAGAGAAGATGCAGCAGTTACGAGAGAAAAGCTGATAGTAGATGAGGCAGAAAATGTAGCAGAGGAAACTTTAGGCGGCTTATTTACAGCAAAAACATCAGGCAGAGCAAATACTGCAGGGGGTAATGCAAATACTGCAGGAGATAATGCAAATACTGCAGGAGATAATGTAAATGCTTCAGGAAATAATGCAAATACCGCAGAAAAGCCGATAGTAAATGGAGGAGAGACCATAGATAATAAAGCGAATCCGGAAAAAATGCAGAATGCAGATGATGCTGCGCAGAAGGAAAAGTTAGATGATATAGGCAAAGTAAAAATCCTCACTGAAATAGAGGAAGAATATCTAAGGGCTGTAATGGAAGGACTATCTGCTGTAAAAATAAAAGAGATAGTTCAAAAAAGCAGGAAAATGGAATCAGTTCTTGTGGATTCAATAAATGAAAAAATGTATGATGTGATCGGCGATAGTGTACTAGAAGAAGGGGCAGAGGGCTATAGCTTTGTAGAAGATTATAGAGAAGAAGTAGAAGAACTCTTCTAAAGAGGTAAAAAAGAGGATTAAAGGTGAAGCCCTAACAGATCAGTATACGCGTTTGAAAGGAAATAGAAGTATTTATGAAGGTGCCAAAAAGAATAGCAAGTGCGCTTATTAATTCTCTTAAAGGCGGAGTAGTTCCTCGTGTAGGACTACCTTATGTCACAGTAGGAAGAAAAAGAGAAATAGATGCGCTATTAGGAGACGTAGATATAATAAGTGAAGGCGGAGCCTCATTTAGATTTATAGTGGGAAAATATGGAAGCGGAAAAAGTTTTCTCCTTCAGACAATAAGAAATTATGTCTGTGACAAGGGTTTTGTGGTAGTAGATGCAGATCTTTCACCGGAAAGAAAGCTGGTAGGCTCAAAGGGACAAGGACTAGCTACCTATAGGGAGCTGGTTCAGAATATGTCCACCAAGACAAAACCAGAAGGTGGAGCCCTTAATTTGATACTTGATAGATGGATAAGCAATGTAAAAAGCAGAGCAGAGCTTGAAAATATAGAGGTTGAAAAAGAAATCCATAAGGTAATCAATTCAATGAGCGAATTGGTCCATGGCTTTGACTTTGCAAGACTTCTCTCAATGTATTACAGGGCCTACGAAGAAGGCGATGATGAGAAAAAGGGAGCTGTAGTAAAGTGGTTCAGAGGTGAATATCATAATAAGACCGAGGCAAAGGCAGTTCTTGGAGTAAATATAGTAATTACTGATGACGACTGGTATGAATATTTAAAGCTGTTTGCATATTTCTTTAAGCAGGCAGGCTATGCAGGACTCATAATAATGATAGATGAGCTTGTGAATGTCTATAAAATCACCAATACCGTATCTAGACAGAGCAATTATGAAAAAATCCTTACTATGTATAATGATACCATGCAGGGAAAAGCTAAGTATTTAGGAATTATAATGAGCGGAACTCCGCAGTGCGTAGAAGATACAAGAAGAGGAATATATAGCTATGAAGCGCTAAGATCTAGGCTCTCAGAAGGAAAGTTTTCATCTGAAGGGATGCGTGACATGATGGCGCCGGTCATAAAGCTAGAGCCTCTTACAGCAGAGGAAATGCTTGTACTTGTTGGAAAGCTGGCAGATATCCATTCCCAGCTCTTTGGTTATGAAAATATAATTACGGATGAAGAGCTTGCAGCCTTCATAAAAATAGAATTTGCAAGAATAGGAGCAGATGAGCTTATTACACCAAGAGAGGTAATAAGAGATTTCATAGAACTGCTTGATATATTAATGCAAAACCCGGGACATTCAGTATCAGAGCTTCTATCCTCTGATAAATTCTCGTATGCAAAGCCGGAAATAGGAGAAGGCTTTGCTGGCTATGGAGCGGCCGCTGTAGAGGCATCCGGATATGGGGCTGGCACTACTGGAGGCACAGGAACTTTACCGTATGGAACTAGCAGTACTGGAGGCACAGGAGCTTTACCGTATGGAACTAGCAGTACTGGAGGCACAGGAGCTTTACCGTTTGGCTCTAGTAGTGGCGGCGCTGCAGATACTTCGCCATACGGCGCGGGAAATAATGCCGGCACAGGTGATGGCGATTCAGACACAGATGACTTCGCAGAATTTGAAATATAATGGTGGCCTACGCCGTGTAAGTACACTTCTAAAGGAATGTGGTTTTATGGCAGATATTTACATCTCGCTAATACCCACGGGCAAGCCCGTGGGGTTGCAGTAGCGATCTGTGGGTTTACCCGCCGAAAAAAATTATGACTTACGGGCGATAATCCCTTTGCTTTAGGCTATGGGGGGTCACCAAAAAAGGATAAAAGATGGACGTATTTAGCAGATATGCACCCTTCATACAGGATTATATATATAAGAATGGGTGGTCTTCTCTAAGAGGCATACAGGTTGCCGCAGGAGAGGCGATATTTGAAACAGATGAAAATGTACTTCTTTCAGCATCAACGGCTTCGGGAAAAACTGAAGCCGCCTTTTTTCCTATACTGACCTTGCTATCGGAAAATCCGCCGGCATCGGTCGGGGCAATATACATAGGACCGCTGAAAGCATTAATAAATGACCAGTTCTCGCGACTTGAAGAGCTCTGCGAAGAAGCGGATATTCCGGTATGGCACTGGCATGGAGATGTAGCTCAGTCACATAAGAGCAAGCTCCTAAAAAATCCGTCGGGGATTCTCCAGATTACTCCGGAATCTTTAGAGGCGATGCTCCTTAGAAAGCATGCGCTTATTCCAAAGCTCTTCGGAGATCTGCGCTTTATCGTAATAGATGAAATCCACTCTCTTATGAGAGGGGATAGAGGCGGACAGACCATGTGCATCATAGAAAGGCTTGCCGCTCTTGCGGGAGTAAATCCAAGAAGAATAGGACTATCTGCAACCATAGGAGATATGGAGACGGCAGGAGAGTTTTTATCAAGAGGCACAAAAAGACGCACCCTGACCCCGAAAATAGCAGCAAAGGGCGATAAATGGAGACTGTCCATAGAGCATTTTTACATAAATGGACCTCAGGCGGGAGATGCGAAAGATGCGAAAGATGCGGGAACCCCGGAAACCACGGGAATCCCGGAGCTATCGGTAGCAGATCCGGGATTTAAATATATCTTCGATCATACAAGAGGAAGAAAGTGCCTTGTATTTGCAAATTCAAGGGAAGAGTGCGAGGCGGTGACCAGCACGCTTAGGCAGTACTGCGAGGCGGCGCACGAACCGGATAGATTTTTGATACATCACGGTAATCTCTCGGTTTCCTTTAGGGAAACAGCAGAAACTGCCATGAAGGATGATTCGAGATTTGATACCACTGTAACCACCTCTACCCTGGAGCTTGGTATAGATATAGGAAAGCTGGAGAGGGCCTTTCAGCTAGATGCGCCGTTTATGGTATCTTCCTTCCTGCAGAGAATGGGAAGAACCGGAAGAAGAGGCGCACCTTCAGAGATGTGGTTCGTAGTAAGGGAGGAGCATCCAGAATCAAGAACCATGATACCGGAGACAGTGCCCTGGAAGCTTCTTCAGGCAATAGCATTAGTAGACCTTTATGTAAAGGATAAGTGGGTAGAGCCGCCAAATTTTGAAAGACTTCCATATAGTCTTTTGTATCATCAGACCATGAGCATATTGGCATCAGGCGGAGAAATGCTGCCACGCGAGCTGGCAGAAAGGGTGCTTTCCCTTAATTATTTTAAAAGAGTATCCAAGGAGGATCTAAAGCTTCTATTAATGCATCTTTTAGAGACTGATCACATACAAAAGACAGAACGCGGTGGCATAATAGTAGGACTAGCAGGAGAGAGGGTCATAAACAGTTATAAATTCTATGCAGTATTCCAGGAAAATATAGAATATAATGTAAAGTGCGATTCCCAGGAGCTAGGCACCATAGTAGCACCGCCTCCGCCAGGAGAGAAAATAGCTATAGCAGGCTGCGTGTGGGTGGTTGAAGAGGTAGACCATAAGAGACATATAGTTTTCTGCCATCAGATAAAGGGAAAGGTGCCGGCGTATTTTGGAGACTGTCCGGGAGACATAAATACGGTAGTCCTTGAAAGAATGCATAGGATATTATGCGAAGGTGAGATAGCAAGCAGAACAGAGCCGCTTTTAGACGTAGGGGATGCAGAAAGAGCAAAGGATATCGGAGATATTCATGTTCAGGCAGAAATCCTAGAGGAGCATTTTGAAACTGTAAACAGTGAGGATGCAAAAAAGGAATTCCCTTATCTTATGAAAAATGCGACCGCAAGGCTTAAAATGGCAAGGCATTCAGCGAAATTTGCAGGCCTGGATAAGGAATGCCTCCTTCATCTTGGGGGTAATATGTGGGCGCTTTTGCCATGGCTTGGCTCCTATTCATTTTTAGCACTCGAGAGATTCCTTAAAATAAAATGTGCCCAAAGACTTAATCTAAGAGGGTTTGATTCGGCAAGACCATATTATATGCAGTTCACCATGGATGCAGACAGAAAAAAATTCTGGCAGGTTTTAAAGGAAGAGGCAGAAAAGGAAATTGACCCTATGGAGCTAGTATATCCAAAGGAGGTGCCATATTTTGATAAATATGATGAGTATCTGCCACAGGAGCTTGTCAAAAAGGGCTTTGCATATGGAGTATTGGATATTTCCGGCATGAAAAAAAGAATATTAGGACTGTGCAAACAAAATCTTGACTAGAAAAAGTTTTTTTTGTATAATTATTAGCAATTTTGAATATTGGGTTATGTGTTTGGAGGAAATATGGTAAAAGAGATAAAGAATGGAAGACTCTATTTTGACGGCTGTGACACAGTAGAGCTTGCAAAGAATTATGGAACTCCAGTATATGTTATGTCTCAGACAGACATTGAGGATAAAATGAACGCAGTTCATAAGGATTTTCTTGATAAATATCCTAATACTCATGCAGCTTTTGCATCAAAGGCATTCTGTACAACTGCAATGCTTAAGATCTGCGAAAAGAATGGCTTCAGTATTGATGTAGTATCAGGTGGAGAGCTCTTTACAGCAATAAAGGCAGGCTTTCCAGGAGAAAGAATAGAATTTAATGGAAATAATAAGCAGCTTTCAGAAATCGAGATGGCTGTAGATTATGGCGTAGGAACTTTTATTATCGACGGTCTTCAGGAAATTCCTCTTATCGAAAAGGTATGTAAGGAAAAGGGCAAGAAGGTAAATGCCATTATCAGAATTACTCCAGGAGTTGCAGCAAGCACTCATGACTATATCGTTACAGGAAAAAAGGATTCAAAGTTCGGTGTACCTCTTGATGATGATGTATTCTTCCCACTTGTAAAGCAGGCAATAGATTCGGAGTATATTAATTTCAGAGGTCTTCATATGCATATCGGTTCTCAGCTCTTTGAGAATGATGCCTTTGTAAAGGCAACAAATGTGCTCGTAGATAATGTTGCAGAAATAAAGAAGAGATTCGGAGCTGATACCTATGAATTAAATGTAGGCGGAGGCTTTGGAGCAATCTACATAAATGAAGAAAGAAAGCCATATAGCTTCTTCCTTGATCCTATAATGGAGACAATTTATAAGAGATTCGATGAAATGGGAATGGCAAGACCAGAGGTAGGAATCGAGCCGGGACGTTCAATCGTTGCAGAAGCAGGCATTACTCTTTATACAGTAGGTCAGATAAAGGATGTAAAGGGAATCAGAAAGTATGTTGCAATAGATGGCGGAATGTATGAAAATATCCGTCCGGCTCTTTATCAGGCAGAATATACCGGAGTAGTTGCAAATAAGGCTGATGCAGCTCATAACCAGACTGTCACACTTTGCGGAAAGTGCTGCGAGTCAGGCGACATCATCATTCAGAATGCAAAGGTGCCAGGTGACATCGAGGCAGGAGACATATTTGCAACCTATTCAACAGGTGCTTATGGCTTCTCAATGGCATCAAATTATAACAGTAATCCTACACCAGGAGTTGTGCTTGTACATAATGGAAAGAGTGCCTGGGCAGTTAAGCCGCAGACCTATGAGCAGCTTATGCAGAATCAGGAAATACCTGCAGACATAATGTAAAAAAAATCTTAGAAGGATATTCTCTATTTTTTAATAGAAATATCCTTCTTTTTTATTTTTGATATAAATACAAAAAAATGAATAAAGTTTTTATTTGCCATTTATGGGAAAATATGCTATAATTTGTATTGTATAATTAGGAGGCGTATACCTATATGGGCAGAGTTTATCATTTTAATGTTGGCGCTTTGTGCGTCCAGATGATAATACTATTTTCGATATATTTTAGAAAAATGTATAGAGGAAGGACAAACAAAGCCTTTATCAGATTTGTAATCTGTGTTTTACTTGATACAATATTCGATATAATGAGCAGTATACCAAATTACGTACTGCCTGGAGTTACTGACAAGGTAATTTTTAGGGAGATAAGTAGTTATGGTTATTTTACTATGCGCCTTTTAACTCCGGTTTTCTTTATGAACCTTGTAGGAAACGTATCAGGAACCTGGGATCAGTTCAACAAGAAAAAAATATGTAAGTGCATAGTGCTCGTTCCGGTGATATCAGGAATAGCTATCATAGTCTCTAATCTATTTACCAATAATGTATTTTACTATACTGCTGATGGAGTATATCATAGAGGAGAACTGTTAAAGTTCCTTTATACCTGCGGTTTGTTATTGCTTATTGTGGCAATGATATATCTTCTTATAAATCAAAAATATATTGAGTGGGAAAAATTTGTATCAATGTCACTACTAATTCCTATCAATCTATTGGCATTGGTGATTCAGTTCTTTTATCCAAAGCTTTTAATTGAAATGTTTGCGATAACAATCAGTACTCTTTTAATAACTGTAACGGTAATAAGACCTGAAGCTGAAGTTGACCCATCAATAGCGGCTAAAACCTATCATGCTTTCAGAGATGATATAAGAAGGTACTACTTATCAAAACAAAAGGTCAACGTGATATTTGTAAAAATAACGAATCATAAGGCAATTAATCAACTTTTAGGAAATGATACCTACAGAACGATAATTCATGACATTGCTGTCGTGATAAATCCCAATAAGACGAGTATTCAGAAAAAGGAAATAACTCCGTATTACCTCGATAATGGATTATTCGCAGTGCTCATCGGAGAAAAGGCGGGAGAAATCTATGCAACCGAGCAGGCAAACAGGATAAACAGAGAACTTAGCAGAGAATTTAAGGTAGCACATATTATGGTAAAGTTCGATACAAGAATAATGATGGTAAGAATTCCTTCAGATGTGCCGTTGCATAGCAGTTTTGTAAATATGATCTCAAGCTTTCATAAAAACCTTCCGGTTGGAAAGGTGTGTTTTTTCAAAAATATGACAGAAAAGGAAAAGCGCAACATCACTAATGACATTGATACGGTGATTGCAAAGGCCATAGAAGAAGGTAGGTTCTGTATGTATTATCAACCCATCTATTCAGTAAAAGAGCAAAGATTTACCTGTGCAGAGGCGCTTATCAGAATGATAGATGAAGAAGGAAATCTCGTGCTTCCGGCTGTCTTTATACCTTCAGCAGAAAAAAGTGGAGCTATTCATTTAGTTGGGAATTTTGCGATGGATGAGGTATTTGGATTTGCAAAAAGAATGGATATGAAGGCTCTTGGACTTGAATTCATTGAATTTAACATTTCACCTATCCAGGTCATGAACCGAAACCTCGATGTGGAAATACGTAACCTCATAAAAAAACATGATATGAAAAAACAGAATATAGTCATTGAGTTCAGGGAGATAGGCTCAGATTATGTCATGAACCTTGTAGAGAAAAAGGTGAAGGAATATCAGAGCAGCGGAGTTAGATTTGCACTTGATGATTATGGAACAGGATATTCTAATCTTCAGAAAATTATGAGGATTCCTTTTGAATTCATTAAAATAGATCAGTCACTTACAGGTGAAATAAATGATCCTAAAATGCAAGCGGTTGTTGAAAATACAATCAGAATGGTGAAAGATATTGATGTAAAGGTTACAGTAGAAGGAATCGAGGATATGTCAAAAGCGCGAAGATTTGAAAAGCTAGGGTGTGATTACATACAAGGTAACTGCTTTGCAGAGCCGATGAGAGAAGAAGATTTTATCGAATTTATGAAGAAAAATAGGAATGGATTGACTATAGAATAAGAGGAAAATTATGGCAGGAACATACCAATATGATATATGCGCTTTTTACATTCTGCTTGTTCTGCTGTTTTCAATGTATTTTAGACACATGACTTTTGGAATAGTAAACAGGCTATATATAAGAATGATAATAGTGGCGATAATAGTGTGCATTTGTGATATATTATCAGGGGCACCGCTTACGGCCTTGGGCGAATTATCTGAAAATTCGGTGTTCAGGTCTTTTTTCTGTATGCTTTATTTTGGTTTCAGAATACCGCTCATTCCACTCATATTCATAATGATAGGCAGACTTACCGGTACTTGGGAAAAATTTTATAGTAAATTGCAGAATAAGGTTTTATTTCTTAGCCCGATGATTTTTGCGATACTGTTATTATTAATTAACCCATTTTTTCATGAAATATACAGATACGAAAGAGATGTATATATAAGAGGAGAATATCTTAAGTTACTTTATGTTGTAGGTGCGTATTACACGATTATCACCCTGATTTTTTTGTTTTCAGTAAAAAAGCATTTAAGCAGTGAGAAATTTTTGTCGTTTTTGGTAATTGTACCGATAAACCTCGCCACAGTAATCATACAAGGACTTTTCGAGGGAATCCTCATAGAGAACATAGCTGTTGCATTATCATTTCTTTTGGCCTCAATAACAATAATTAGGCCGGAGGAATTAGTTGATGCAGCTACCGGAGTGAAAAAGCAACTGGCTTATACAAGGGATGCGATGGCATATTTCCGTACTAATAAGAGAAATCAGAATGTGATTCTTGTAAAGATAGTGAATTTTAATCAGATAAGGGCACTTCTTGGAGAAAATGCTTTCAGAAAGTTTGTTCCGGAAATAGCAAGATTAGTAACGCCTGTCGAAAAATATAAGAGAAAAAATATAGGAACCTATAACCTGCTTGGTGGAACTTTTGCTGTCGTTTATAGAGGCAAAAATTCGGCTGAAATTGCTGTTAAAGAGGGAGAAAGAATTCTATCCGATCTTCAGAAGGAATTAAGCGCCGGAAAGCTCAGCTTTCAGCTGGAAGTATGTGTGTGTCTCCTTGAAATTCCAACAGATATCAATAATTATGATGATTTCATGACATTTTCAGGTTCGTTTGAAAAGTCGGTTCCACACGGAAAACTTGTGCATCTGTCAGATATTTCACCGGAAAAGCACTTTCAGGTAGTTAATGGGATAGATGACATCATTAAAAGAGGCATAGATGGAAATAATTTTGAAATGTACTATCAGCCGATATATTCAGTAAAAGAAGAAAAATTTGTATCAGCTGAAGCTCTTATAAGACTTCATGATGAAAGATTGGGAATGGTATCGCCAGGGATTTTTATTCCGGCAGCAGAGGAAAATGGCACTATTCATCAAATAGGAGATTTTGTAATTAGAGATGTCTGTAAATTCCTTGCAAGTGAAGAAATAAAGGATAAGCTTGACTATATTGAAATAAATCTTTCAATACTTCAGATAATGGAAAAAAATATCGTAGGAAAGGTGAAGAAAATAACCAAAGAGTATGGCATAGATCAGAAAAAGCTGAATATAGAAATTACTGAGACCTCTTCTGACTACGAGCATGATGTAATAGCAGGTACTCTTAAGGAATTTCAGGATGAGGGCTTTGAATTCTCACTTGATGACTACGGAACAGGTTACTCGAATTTAAAGAGGGTAATGGACTTTACTTTCAAAATCATTAAGATGGATAAAAGCTTTGCAGATGGACTAGCTGACGAAAGACTAAGGAAGCTGACAGAAGGGACCATCAAAATGATAAAGGATTCTGGCGCTGAAATCGTAGTAGAGGGCGTAGAAACAAAGGAACAGGCAGATTTCTTTATAGAAAACGGCTGTGATTTCATCCAGGGTTATTATTATGCAAAGCCAATGCCGGCAGCGGATTTTGTAAGCTTTATTAATAAGAAAAATGGGAATAAAAACCATTGATTTAATTCAAACTTAGATTATAATAGGGATAGAGCTTCAAAGGAAATAGGAGCTGGAGTGCTGAGAGGAAGTAAAGAAATAAGATGGATGAGACAAAGAAAAAATATACGCTTGCAATACTGCACATATTGACATCTGCACTGTGCTTTGCGCTTATGGCTTTTTTTGTAAGGCTCTCGGGAGACATACCCACCATGCAGAAGGCATTTTTTAGAAATGCCGTTGCGCTTGTAATAGCGACAATTGCATTGGCTAAAAGCGCAGAGGGTTTTAAAATACAAAAAAACAGCTGGAAGGATATAACCTTCAGGTGCCTCTTTGGTACTAGCGGGCTTATAGCAAATTTCTGGGCGATAGATCAGATGGCACTTGCGGATGCAAATATGTTAAATAAAATGTCTCCCTTCTTTGCCATGCTCATGTCAATAATTATTCTAAAGGAAAAGCCAAATAAAACTGAGTGGGCGACTCTCATAGTTGCCTTTATAGGAGCAGTTTTCATAATAAGACCTTCTTCCGGAGTAGCAAGCTTTAAAGCACTTATCGCACTCTATGGAGGCTTTGGCGCGGGAACAGCCTATGCCTTCGTAAGAAGACTTGGAAAAAAGGGTGAGCGTTCAGCGGTGATTGTATTCTGCTTTTCGTTATTTTCGACAATGATAACCCTTCCTTTCTTGGCTGCGGGCTTTAAGCCGATGAGCGGGAGGCAGATCATAATACTTTCACTCGCCGGAATATCTGCAGCAATAGCACAGTTCAATATAACTGCAGCCTATCAGCTAGCCCCGGCAAAATCAATATCAGTATTCGACTATACCCAGGTAATATTTGCAGCAATACTTGCAGCAGTATTCCTGAAGGATTATCCGAATTCGATGAGCTATATAGGCTATGCCCTTATAATAGGAGCAGCAGTTATAAAATGGCTTCACGGACTAAAGAAAAATGCTTAGGGGTTAAGAGCCTTAAAAAAGTTTTTAGGTCAATAAAATAATGATGTGTTCTAGGAGGAAAAATGATACTAGGAGCAATTGAAGGCGGCGGAACAAAAATGGTCTGCGCCATTACAGATGAAAAGGGAAATATTTTAGAAAAGATGTCAGTACCGACTCTTTCTCCGGAGGAAACTATTCCTCCCATGCTTGAATTTTTTAAGGGAAAGAATATAGAGTGCCTTGGAATTGCATGCTTTGGACCGATAGATCTAAATGAAGAGTCAAAGACCTATGGCTATATTACAACTACGCCAAAGACACGCTGGATGAATTTTGATTTTGTAGGAGCCTTTAGAGAACTTAATGTGCCGATAGGCTTTGATACTGATGTAAATGGTTCGGTAATAGGTGAAGCAACCTTTGGAAAATATAAGGGATTTAAGGACGGAATATATATAACTATCGGAACAGGAATCGGAATAGGCGTAATCTCTGGAGGAAATCTCGTGCATGGAATGCTTCATCCTGAAGGCGGACACATGCTTTTAGTTACACATCAGGAAGACCCAATGCCAAAGGGAATATGTCCGTTTCATCCTAACTGCTTTGAGGGTTATGCCTCGGGTCCATCCATAAAGGCACGCTGGGGAAAGAACGGAGCAGAGATAGAAGATGATGCATTTGCATGGGAGCTTGAGAGCTATTATGTAGCACAGGCCATAGTAAATATGCTGATGATACTTTCACCTGAGATAGTAATTCTTGGCGGAGGAGTAAGTCATAAGAAGGATGTGCTGCTTCCTCTTATCCATAAGAACTTCAAAAAGCTCTTAAATGGTTATATCAAAACAGAAAAGACAGAAAATCCGGAAAAATTCATAGTAGCCCAGAGCATGGATGATAATCAGGGAATTTTAGGTGCAGCCATCATTGGACTTAATGCCTATAACCAAAAGCAGCAAAAGTAGTAAAGTAAAAAATGGTAAGATAGTAAAAAGCAAGAGCGGAAAAAGCCGGTAAAAAGTAAGAGCGGCAAAAGCCGGTAAAAAGTAAGAGCGGCAAAAGCCGGTAAAAAGTAAAAGCAGCAAAAGCCGGACAAAAATCTAAAAGCGGAGGAAAATATATGCCAGATATGATAGATATTGCAATTGTAGGAGCAGGAACAGCAGGACTTACAGCAGCAATATATGCAGTAAGAGCAGGAAAGAGCGTAAAGATCTATGATGGAAAGTCTTACGGCGGACAGATAATTAATACTCCTGATATAGAAAACTATCCTGGAATAAAGCATATATCAGGCTTTGAATTTGCAACAGGCCTTTATGAGCAGGCAACAGCACTAGGCGCAGAGCTTGAATTTTCAGCAGTAGAAAGAATAGAAAAAAATGGAGAAAATGACTTTACCTTAAAAACTACGGACGGCGAAGTAAAGGCAAAGGCAGTAATCCTTGCAACAGGAGCGGAAAATAGAAAGCTTGGAATTGATAGAGAAGAAGAACTAATAGGTAGCGGAATTTCATACTGCGCTACCTGTGATGGAGCCTTTTATAAGGGAAAGGCCGTTGCAGTATCAGGCGGTGGCAATACAGCCATAGAGGATGCAATGTTCCTTACAAACTACTGTTCAAAGGTGTATGTAATTCATAGAAGAGATGCCTTCAGAGCAGATGCAAAGGACGTAGAAAAGCTCAAGGAAAAGCCAAATGTAGAGTTTGTATTAAATGCAAATGTTACAGCACTAAAGGGTGATAAAAAGCTTGAAGCTGTTGAGGTTACAGATAAAAATACAGGAGAAAAGAAGGACCTTGAGGTAGCCGGCTTATTTGTAGCAATAGGACAGGCACCTGTAGCAGGAATCTTTAAGAACCTTGTAGAGGTAAATGAGCAGGGCTATATTGTAGCAGGAGAAGATTGCAAGACTAATGTAAGCGGAGTATATGCAGCAGGAGACTGCCGCACAAAGACAGTAAGACAGCTTACAACTGCAGCAGCAGATGGTGCAATAGCAGCACTTGCAGCTTGCTCAAAGCTTTGATATAATAGAATTTGAAAATTTTTAAGCGCAGTATAGCGTTTAGTTAAGAATTAAGCTTCATCAATATACGGGTATTGATGGAGCTTAAAGTTTATATAAGGGAAAATGTTAGTTAAAACTTACAAATGGCAGTAACTCACAAATAGCCATAACTGACAAAAAGTAATAAGTGCGTGCAGTTATAACGGGCAATATGTCATTGTTGATGTGAAAAACTAAAAGTAAATGGTTTAGCTAAAAATCATTAAAGGCACTAATAGTAAAATAAATATAATAAATTTTTTTAAAAAAAAATGATTTTTTTGTGCAAAATTGCTTGTAAATAACGAGAAAATGTATTAAAATATATAAGTACGCTAATAATCCTTGAGAGGGGTTTTCATAATGGCGAAGATTTATGCATCAACAGATAGCGGAATCTCCAACAGAGAAATAGAACATGCTGATATGGCTGGATGGGCAGCAATTCAGGGTATGGTTCTTCTCGAAAATGACAGATCACTTCCGCTTAAATTTAGAGGGCGCGGTACAAAAATAGCGCTTTACGGTGCAGGTGCCAGATTTACAATCAAGGGTGGTACCGGCTCAGGTGACACCATTCAGAGAAAGGTGATCAACATTGAACAGGGGTTCGAAAGAGCAGGCTTTACCGTTACCACCAAGCGTTGGCTTGACGACTACGAGGCGCTTGTGCACATTGAACACGAAAAATATTTGAGCAGAATTCGAGAGATTGCGGCCAGACAAAGGACGCAAGCTCTTGAAGTTATGTTTAAAAATCCCTTCGTTCAGCCGGCAGGAAGGCATATAAATGAAGAGGATGTCAGGGAATCCGATACCGATACGGCTATCTATGTCATATCGCGCTCATCAGGTGAGGGAACTGACAGAAAGTATATAAAGGGCGACTATGAGCTTACGGCAAATGAAGAGGACGCGCTGCGTTATCTCGGCATGATCTATGCTCATGTTATTGTCGTATTAAATGTTCCAGGCGTAATTGATACCAAATTTTTCCACGAGATACCGGGCTTATCAGCACTTGTGCTTATGGGAATGGCAGGAACATCAGGAGGAGATTCTCTTGTAGCAGTGCTCACGGGAAGAGCTGTTCCATCAGGAAAGCTTACCATGACATGGGCAAATGATTATTCAGATTATCCATCCTCTAAGACCTTTGGTAGAAATGATGGAGCGACAGGCCATGCGGATTATAATGAGGGTATATATGTAGGCTATCGTTACTTTGACACCTTCGGCATTACTCCGGCCTATCCTTTCGGATATGGCTTGTCCTATACCAGATTTGATATAAAAACCGAAAATGTTACGATTGATGATGATTATGTAAATCTTATCATAAATGTCACAAATGTAGGAACAAAGTACATGGGCATGGAAGTAATCCAGGCTTATGTTTCAAAGCCGGGCGGAAGATTAGAAAAGCCTTATCAGGAGCTTGTAGCCTTTGCAAAGACAAGGAATTTAAGACCGGATGAAACTCAGCTTCTAACTCTTGCCTTTAAAATTGAAAATATGGCTTCCTATAGTGCAAAGAAGGCAGCCTGGGTGCTTGAAAAGGGCTCTTACTATGTCAGAGTAGGAAATTCCTCAAGACATACCCATGTAGTTGCAAAGATTACTCTAGATAAAACTGTAGTAGTAAGGCAACTGAAAAATCTCTGCGAGCCAAAGTCGGAAATCAATGAAATTTCCAAAAAGGGCACAGAGGTAAAGCCTTATTCTTATCCAGGTGAAATCACTGAAAAAAGAAATGCTCAGCAGCTCTTTTTAAGTGCAGACAGCATAAAGACAGAGGTAGTAGAATATACTCCTAATGAGCCTGGCGCTAGTGCGTTCAAGCATAAGAACGTGGAGCAGGGGCTTGAGGTAAGGCATACAAGTGAGGGCGATGAAAAAAATACTCTCATAGATGTAATGCAGGGAAAGATATCCTTAGACGATTTTGTATCAGAACTTACTGTTGAGGAAATGGCAAATCTGTGCGTCGGAAATCTGGCTAATTTTTCATTGGTGCCGGAAAGACAGCATTCCATGGTCGGAGCTGCTTCGGCCGTAGTTCCAGGAGCAGCAGGAGATACATCTTCCCTTCTTGTAGATGATAGAAAGATAGGAAATCTCATTTTTGCAGATGGTCCGGCAGGTCTTAGACTTGCGCCTCATTTCAGAACTACTCCAAGCGGAGATATCCTTCTTGATACCAATGGCTTTTCAGCAATTAATGGAGCGGATGATCTATACGGTGAATTTCATAAAAAGGATAAAGAAAATGGAATGGTAGACTATTACCAGTTCTGTACCGGAATTCCAAGTGAGACCTTGCTCGCCCAGAGCTGGGATACCAATGTTCTCTATAATATGGGAGACATTGTTGGAAGAGAAATGAATATGTTCGGTGTAACCGTATGGCTTGCACCAGGACTTAATATAATGAGAAATCCGTTATGCGGAAGAAATTTTGAATATTTTTCAGAAGATCCGCTTCTTGCGGGTGAATGTGCAGCCTATGAAACTAAGGGACTGCAGAGCAATCCTGGAGTAGGGGCCTGTGCAAAGCACTTTGCCTGCAACAACCAGGAGGAGTCGCGTTTCATTATCGATAGCAGGATAAATGAAAGGGCTCTAAGAGAGATTTATCTTAAGAATTTTGAGATATGCATCCGTTCATCTCAGCCGATGACTCTTATGTCTTCGTACAATCATATAAATGGAGTTCATTCGGCAAATAATAGAGAGCTTCTCACTAATATTGCAAGAGATGAGTGGGGCTTTGAGGGAGCAGTAGTTACCGACTGGGGAACTACGGGAGATATTGTTCCGGGGTATGATCCTAGAAATCAGGTAAGAACTACTGGATTATCAGAATATAGTCTTCCTTCAAAGTGCATTTTTGCAGGAAATGACTGGATAATGCCGGGAAGTCTTGCAGATCTTGAAGAAATAATAGAAGCGGTGGAAAAGGGAACTAGCAGTGCTGAAAATGCCTCGGATTCAGGGGATGCTCCAAAGCAGTCAGCAGAATCAGTTCTTACAAGAGCAGATCTTGAAGTAAGCGTGAAGCATATACTTAATGTAATAATGAAATCTTCGCGTTATTCATCTGCTAAACCGTATACAACAGGTTTAAAGCGACTAGTTAGATTCATAAAAGTCGAAAGGTAAAAAAATAAAAAAAGAAGTTAAAGAAAGGAGGTTCGCATGGTATGCAAAAGGTGTGGATGGCAGATACTCGGCGGAGAATCTGTTTGTCCTAATTGTGGAGCAATGGTCGGAATGAATGCCGTACAGCAAGGCGTTACAGAAATGAATTCACCTTATAATTCAGGTGGCAGCAATGTCCAGTCCAATAATGCTTCAAGCCTTTATAGTGCATATTCAGCTAATGGCGTACCAGCAGCTTATGGAAGCGGCTATAGTGCAGCCTATGGCAGCGGTTATGGTGCAGGAAATGCAGCCTATGGCAGCGGCTATGGAGCAGGAAATCATGCTTATGGAAGTGGCTATAGTGCAGGCGGCGCAATGTACGGAAGTGGTTATAGTGCGGGCGGCGCAATGTATGGAAGCGGTTATAGTGCAAGCTATGGAAGCGGATATACGGCAGGTCCGGGCAGCGGAGCATTTAATAGTGTTTATTCTGTTTATAGTATTCCTAACAACTCAGATAACTCAAGTCCATATTCAGCAGCAGTAAACCCGGTATATAGCAGCGGTTATTCAGCAGCAGGAATTGCTTCTTTGTCAGGAGGAGTAAGTGCAGGCTCATCTGCCGGAAATATATATGGCGGGGCATCAAGTGTTGAAGCGCTTTATTCAAGTGGTTATTCCATTGCCGGTGCAGCATCTTATACCGGAGAGAATGTAAAGTCAAATGGTACTGTGAATACCTCAGGGTATTCAGCAGCGACGGCCGCAGGTACACAAGAGGCTAAGTCAGAGCCAGCAGCTGAAGAAAAGAACCCAGTAGAAATAGTTGAAGAAGTTGTTGAAATAAGGGAAGTCGATGAGACAAATGTAAAGCCTGAGGAAGTAGACGACTTCGGAATTGTAAATCTTACTAAGGATGATACAGAAGCTAAAGAGTCTGAATCAGAAAAAGCTGATGAAGGTGAAGGAGCTGTTCAGGTAAAGCCTGAGGAAAGCTCAGCAGAGGCTAAAGAAAGTGCTCTTGATACAAAGCCTGAAGAAAAGGCTAAGGAAAAGGAAGCTTTTGCTGAAAAGGCGAAGTCAGAAGAAAAGCCTGAGGAAAATGAAGCTGAAAAGAAGACTTCTAAAAAGGGCAAGAAGACTAAGAAGAGCTCGAAGCAGGAGCTTTCCGAGAATGCAGCTGTAGAAAAAGCAGAAGAGAAAAAGCCAGAAGAAGTTAAGGCAGATGCAAAAGCTGCAGAAGAAGGTAAGAAGGCAGAAGCAAAAGAGCCTGTAGCTGAAAAAGCAGAAGACAGTAAGGCAGAGGCTGAAAAGTCAGATGCTAAAAAGGGTGATTCCAAAAAAGCAGAAGATAAAAAGGCAGAAGCAAAAGAGCCTGTAGCTGAAAAAGCAGAAGACAGTAAGGCAGAGGCTGAAAAGTCAGATGCTAAAAAGGGTGATTTTAAAAAAGCAGAAGATAAAAATGCAGAAGCAAAAGAGCCTGTAGCTGAAAAAGCAGAAGACAGTAAGGCGGAGGCTGAAAAGTCAGATGCTAAAAAGGGTGATTCTGTAAAAGAAGATAGCAATAAGGCAGAAGCTGAAAAGCCTGTAGATAAAAAGGCAGCTGAAGAGAAGAAGTCTTCAAAAGAAAAAAGCAAGAAAGCAGAGCCTGAAAAGAAGATAGAAGATGCTAAGAAGTCAGAAAAGACTGAAGAAGCATCAAAGAAAGAAAATGAAGGAGCCGAGAAAGAAAAGGCTTCAGAAAATGATGAGGAAGCTGCTAAGGAGAAGGCTCGCGCAGAAATGGAAAAGACCCGCGAGGAAATCGCCAAAAAGGCAGCAGAAATAGTTCAAAAGGGCAAGGAAGATGCTAAGAAGGCCGAAGAGGCAGCAATCATGAAGGCCCTAGCAGCAGTAGAGGATAGCAAGAATGATGTAACAAGCGGCTATTCGATCAATCCTAATATTGCAAGCGGCTATGGAGCAGCAGCTAATCCTGTTGTAAACCAGTTCGCAAGTGGCTATTCAGTAGGAGCAAGCGGTTATACAGTAGGAGCAAGCGGCTATTCAGTAGCATCAAATCCTATAGCTTCTAATTACGGAAGTGGATATTCTACTAACGGAAATTATGTAAGCGGCTATGCAGTAGCAGCAAATCCGATGGGAAGTGGCTACGGAGCAGGTAATTCAATGGATAGTGGCTACGGAGCAGCAAATCCGATGGGAAGCGGCTATGGAGCAGCGGTAAATCCAATGGGAAGTGGCTACACAGCAGCGGTAAATCCAATGGGAAGTGGCTATGGAGCAAATGCAGCAAGCGGTTATGGAGTTAATAATTATGGAAGCGGCTATGGCAGCAATGCAGCAGGAGCTTATGGAGCACCTGCACAGGCACCAGCTAATAATGGCGCGCCAGTAGAGGCATCAAAGCCAGCACCAGTAGCAGAAGCACCAAAGCCAGCAACAGTGGCAGAAGCACCAAAGCCGGCACCAGCGCCAGTAGCACCGGCACCAGCACCAGCAGCGGTAGCACCAGCACCAGCGCCTGCCCCAGTAGCAGCAGCTAGTGAAGCACCAGAACAGCCACAGGCTTATCAGGTAGCTGAAGAAAAAGGCGGCATTAAGGCATTCTTAAAGCCACCAATAATTGTTGCAGCAATAGTAATCATTATAATTATAGTTGTTATAATTGGAAATTTTATATAATGAATTCATATCCCCACTTTTATGAGTGGGGATTGTTGCATATAAAGAACGCGATAAAACTGTAGCTAAAAGAGCTCAATATAGCTTGAAATAAAAGAGTGCGATAAGCTGTGGGTAAAAGAGTGCGATAAGCTGTAGGTAAAAGAGTGCGATAAGCTGTAGGCAAAAGAGTGCGATAAAGCTGTAGATAAAAGAGTGCAGTAAAAGTAAGCAAAAATAAAGGAGGTACTTAAAATGAAGAATGAAATTTTGAAAATTGATAAGGAGCTTCCTACAGTCAAGAAGACTGAACTTCCAAGTGGTCATCCTTTAAATGATCTGACCTGTAGAATGCTCATAGCAGAGGCTATCAAGGCAAGAGAAAAGGCATATGCGCCTTATTCTGGATTTAAGGTAGGAGCAGCTTTAATGAGCGCAGGCAAAAAGATAATTACCGGCTGTAATATAGAAAATTCGGCCTTCTCACCGACAATATGTGCCGAAAGAGTTGCTTTTTCAAAGGCAATAAGCGATGGTGTATTAGAAAGTGACAAGAGCTTTGTAGGAATAGCAGTAGTCGGTGGAAAAGATGCAAATGTAAGCAAGGAAAAAGGCTTTGCAGATTATACTACTCCTTGTGGTGTATGTCTGCAGTTCATGAGCGAATTTGTAGATGCAGAGAACTTTTTTGTTATATCAGCAAAGTCAGAAAGTGATTATTGGATTTATACCTTAAAGGATCTCATGCCATTTGCATTTAAGTACAAAAAGTAAAAATAAGAGGTAAAACGTAATAAGGTCAGAAAGTGAGTATTAGATAGTATGTTCATATTAATAATAAGTGATACACATGGAAGTATAAGATTCCTGCAGAAGGCAATGGATAAATACCACCTAAAGCCGGATCTTTGCATTCATGCAGGCGACATTCTAGGACAAAAGCAGATGGTTGAAAAAACTGTGAATTGTCCGCTAGTGGTTGTTAGGGGAAACTGCGATTTGGATCCGGAAATTCCGGTAGATAAAGTAGTAGAAGCAGGAAGCCATAAAATATATGTCTGTCATGGACATCAGTATGGAGTTGGAGCAAACCGTTTTAGATTAAAGAATGAAGCAAGACTTAGAGGCTGTGACATTGTTATTTATGGACATACTCATGTTTTAGACATTGATAATTCAGATCCTGATGTACTTTGCATAAATCCGGGAAGCCTTCTTATTCCGAGGGATTTTGGATCTCCTTCCTATGTTGCAATGAGCATAGATGAACAAAATAGAGTCAGCTGTAATGCTTTTAGGGTTGATTTTTAGGGGTAAATGTGTTTTACTAGACGTTGAGTGCAAAGGAATGGGAAATTAGCAGTATTTGCCGAAAATAAAGAGAGATATGGAAATGAGTTTATATGGATAACGAAATCAAAAAGCCTGTTAAAATAGGCGATATAGCAGAAAAGGCGGGGGTGTCCTCGGCGACTGTATCAAGATATTTTAATAATGGCTATATTAGTCAGAAAGCAAGAGATGCTATTTCAAAGGCCATAGAGGAGACTGGATACGTACCTTCACAGCAGGCAAGAAATCTCAGAATGAAAAAGACGATGCTTATAGGAGTAATAATTCCTAAGATCGATTCAGAGGCAGTCAGCAGAGAGGTAGATGGAATCACCACAATGCTTGCGACCTCGGGCTATGAGACACTTTTAGCTAATACTTCAAACGACCCTCAGAAGGAAATTGATTATCTGAATATTTTTAATAACAATAATAATGTAGATGGCATTATTTTCATAGCAACCCTCATTACTGAAAAGCATAAAGAGGTCTTGAAAGAGCTTCATGTACCTCTTGTAATGGTAGGTCAGAAGTCAAAGCTGGTATCGTGCGTTTATCATGATGATCAGCTTGCAGCTGCGGCTCTTACAAAGAAGCTCATAGCAGCAAAAAGAAAGAAAATAGGCTTTATCGGAGTTACAAAGGATGATGCGGCTGCAGGACTTGCCAGGTTCAAGGGCTTTACCGGTGAACTTAAAAAAGCAGGCATTCCTGTAAGGGAAGAGCTTATGATGGAAGGAGCTTTTACTCTAGAGTCAGGCTATGAGAATGCAGGAAGGCTTCTTGAAATAGAACCTGAAATCGATGCAATTTTCTGCGCTACGGACATGATAGCAGCAGGTGCGATGAAAAGGCTTCATGAGGCAGGAAAGAAAATCCCAGAGGAAGTAAGTATTACAGGAATAGGTGATACCAAGGTATCCAAGGTATTAACACCATCACTTACTACGGCTCATTATTACTATAGGAACTGTGGAATGGAGGCAGCGAAAATTTTACTAGATAAGCTAAAGGATGAATATTCACCCCTTAAATCGGTAAAAATGGGCTATGAAATAGTGGAAAATGGCAGTGTATGAATTCAGTAACTTGCTTGCAGAATAAGGTGGAGCAATACGAAATGATGCGAAATAATGCGAAATATTACGAAAGCCTGGTGCATTTATAGTGCAAGATGATGCAAAATCTTTGCAAATGCACAGTGCAATAAATGAATAATTATTAGAAGTGCACAAAAAATTATTTTCTTTTTGTGCACTTTTTGTATGTACATAATTGTGGAATTGTGGTAAACTGTCTTTAGTAAATGTGTAATCGATTACATATACAATAATAGAATATGAGAGCGGCAGAATAAAAATATGTGCTGAACTGCTTTAATTTTATATCTTTTTGAATGTGTAATCGATTACATAGGTTGGACGTAAATGAACTTGTATGTGCAAGGGTTCGGAAAATGGAGGCGTTATGGATTACAAAAAGTGTGCAGAAGGCATATTGAAGGGTGTTGGCGGAAAAGGGAATATTATTTCAGCAGCACACTGTGCCACAAGACTTCGTCTGGTAATCGCAGATAACAGCAAAATGGATACAAAGGCTGTTGAGAATGTTGACGGAGTAAAGGGTGTATTTGAGGCATCTGGACAGATTCAGATCATCATTGGTACAGGAACAGTAAACAAGGTGTATGCAGAGTTCATACAGCTTGCAGGCGTTTCAGAAGCAACTAAGGATGATGTAAAGCAGGCAGCAGCATCAAAACAGAATTTCTTCTTCAGGGCAATAAAGACTCTTGGAGATGTTTTTGTGCCTATTATTCCTGCGATTGTAGCAAGTGGTCTTTTAAATGGATTGCTGGGAGGTCTTTCAAATGCCATTGATGGAATGGCAGACAGTAGTTGGTATGAGCTGCTTAACATATTCTCAAGTGCAGCGCTTGCGATGCTGCCTATTCTTATAGCCATAAGTGCAGCTAAGAAGTTCGGCGGAAATCCTTATCTTGCAGCTGTTATTGGCTATATCATGATAAACCCGGCTCTTGTAAATGCATGGACAGTATGGAATTATGAAGGAACAATTCCTACCTGGAATATTTTCGGCATTGAAATTCAGAAAATAGGATACCAGGGACATGTAATCCCTGTAATTATATCAATCCTTTTTATGAGTGCTCTTGAAAAGTGGCTTCATAAGATAGTTCCTGAGGTAATAGATCTTTTTGTAACTCCTCTTGTAACAGTTCTTGTAACAGGTCTTTTGACACTTCTTGTAATTGGACCTGTATTCAAGGTTGTTGAGGATTATATTGTTACAGGTGCTAAGTGGCTCATCGCTCTGCCTTATGGTATAGGAGGTCTTTTAGTTGGCTTCTTCTATGCATTTACGGTTGTAGCAGGCTTCCATCACATGTATAATATGATAGAGGCTCAGATGCTAGGTACTGTCGTAAACGGTGTAAAGGGACTTAATACCTGGATGCCAGTTGCAACAGCAGCTAACGTTGGACAGGGTGCTGCAGCTCTTGCAGTAGCATTTAAGTCAAAGAATAAAAAGACAAAGTCAATGGCTCTTCCATCTTCACTTTCAGCCTTTCTTGGAATCACAGAACCAGCAATATTCGGTGTAAACGTACGTTACCGCACACCATTTATTGCAGGCTGCATAGGCGGTGCAGCAGGCGGACTTTTAGCTTCACTCTTCGGTGTAGGAGCTACAGCTTATGGTATTACTGGTCTTTTCGGTTTCCTTATAACAACAGATTTCTGGTGGCAGTATGCAGTGGTAATGCTTGCTTCTACCGTAGTAGCCTTTATCGTATCCTTTGTTCTCTATAAGGATCCTGTAGAGGTAAGGGCAGCAGCTCCTGTAGCAGACGAGAAAGAAAAGAAGGCAGCTCCTTCTGTAGCAGGCGAGCTTCTTGCTCCTCTTAATGGTAAGGCCATTCCGCTTGATAAGGTTTCAGACGCTACCTTTGCATCTGGGGCTCTTGGAAACGGTGCAGCAATCATTCCTTCAGAGGGCGTTGTTTATTCACCTGTTGACGGCGAGATATCAATGTTCTATGATACAAAGCATGCAATCGGAATTACAGCAAATGATGGTACGGAAATTTTAATTCATATCGGTATTGACACAGTTAACCTTGAAGGAAAGCCATTCAAGGGCTTCATTAAGGAAGGTGATAAGGTATCCTGTGGTGATAAGTTAGTAGAATTTGACATTGATATGATAAAGAAGGCAGGATGCGACATAGTAACACCTGTTATAATTACAAATACAGATGATATCCTTGATGCAGGTAAGAGCATTAATTATGCTGAAGCAGTAACTGCAGAAAAGGAAATCAAAAAGGGAGAAGCTTTCATTAAAATCAACAAGGCATCTTAAGATGGCTAATTTAAGATGAGTCATTTAAAGATAGAATATCAAAAGATAGATTATCTTTAGCGATGATAAAAAAATTGATATGATGAATGTGCTTAAAAGGCATAAAAGGGATAGGAGAAAAGTATGCAGGAGGATTTTAGACCGTTATACCACGTTTCACCTCCAAAGGGATGGCTTAATGATCCAAACGGCCTGTGTGAAATGAATGGAGTATATAATGTATTTTTTCAGTATTCGCCGGAATCACCAAATGGCGCGGGCATTAGAGGCTGGGGCTATGCTACCTCGAAAGATCTGATTCACTGGGATTACAAAGGAATGCCAATAAAACCAGATCATGAATGGGATGCAAATGGCGCTTATTCAGGCAGTGCACTGATAAATGAAGGCGTAATGTATCTATATTATACTGGAAATGTAAAGCTTGATGGTGATTATGATTATACTCACGCAGGCCGATTATCAAATACGATTTTGGTGACCTCTGAGGATGCTGGAGAGAGCTTTTCGAGTAAGGTGAGACTCCTTGATAATTCTGATTATCCTCAGGGACTATCAAATCATATAAGAGACCCAAAAGTTTTTTACACTGATACCGGAGTAGGAATGCTCCTTGGTGCAAGAGACAATGAAGATACTGGACTGGCTCTTTTTTACGAAACACCTGGCAGGGATGATTTCAAGAACTTTAAGTATAAGAAGAGCCTAAGAACGCCGGCGCCGCTCGGCTATATGTGGGAATGTCCGGATTTCTTTACCTTGAAGGAAGGTGAAGAAGAAATCGGTGTATTAAATGTAGCAGTTCAGGGAATACACCAGGCCTTTAGCTTTTGCGAGAAGGCAGGTGATTATAGATATCAGAATCAGTATCAGTCAGGATATTTTATCACTGAATCAGATCTTATCCAAAAAGATGAAGCCATCACAATGGTAAACGGCGACTATCATGAATGGGACTATGGTTTTGATTTTTATGCAGCTCAGAGTTTTGAAGATGAAAAGGGAAGAAGAATTCTCTGGGGATGGGCTGCAATGATAGATACTGACTATACAAATGAGCCGGAAATAGTTACCGGTGTGCAGCATGTTCTTACAATGCCGAGAGTTCTGAGCTATGATAGCAAAAAGGGGCTTATCCTTCAAAGGTGGCCGGAAGAGTATGATGGCTTTATAGGCTATGATTTTTCGGTGGTAGATAAAAGAATTAAAAAGGCTGATTCAAGTGTTATTTTTGAAGAGGATTCAGCCTCGGGAATATTAACTGGTAAATTTACTTCAAGGCGCACCTATGCCGCAAGAATTACAGAGCTAGAGGAAGCTGGTAAATTTGTGCTAAGGATAGTAGGAGCTTTAAATTTAGAGTATGATGGAGAATTTTTATCGCTGATACTCAATAAGTCGGCGGGCAGCGGAAGAATGATGAGGAGAGTAAAGGTTACGGAAATATCGAGCATCACTTACTTTGTAGATTCATCCATAACTGAAATATTCATCAATGACGGAGAATATGTACTTACTACGAGATTCTTTTCTAAAAATAAGAGCTTTAGAAATGAAATAAAAGTTGAACTAAAGGATGTACAATAACAGAAATATATTCTATAATTTACTAAAGGAATATTGAAACCAAGGTATTAATGAATTAAGGAAGAAAAGAATCGCGGAATGAAGGAAGCAGGTAATTAAAGAACTATAGAGCAAAAGACCCAAAGAGCAAAAGAACCAAAGAACTAGAGAACCAAAGAACTAAAGAACAAATAAAAAAATAACCATAGAAAGGACAGAAAATTATGAAGACATTCGAATATGTAATTACAAGTGATGAGCAGATCCACGCTAGACCAGCAAAGGAGCTTGTAGCTCTTGCTAAGAAGTATACCTCTGAGATCAAAATCGAAAAGGGCGGCAAGCAGGTAAAGATGAACAGTCTTATTCTCATAATGAGCCTTGCAATCAAGAAGGGCGATACAATTACCGTTTCAGCAAATGGCGATGATGAGGATGCTGCAATTGCAGAGGTAGAGACATATTTAAAGGCAAATCTGTAATATATTCCTCTATAGGAAAATAAGGGATTGGAGGTAAAGAATGCAGAAATATAGTGGGACCTCCGTGTTTGGAGGAGTTGCAATAGGAAGGCTTTTTGTATATGTAAAGGATGGTCAGCAGGTAAGAAGAACCGCTATTACAGATATACCAGCTGAAATAGAGCGCTTTGATAAGGCAAGACTTGCAGCCAAAAAGGATTTGGACGAACTTTATGAAAAGGCTGTAAAGGAAGCAGGACAGGATAATGCAGAAATCTTTACAGTACATAAAATGATGCTCGAGGATGATAGCTTTAAAGATTCTGTGTATAATATAATTGAAGAGCAGAGCGTGAATGCAGAATATGCAGTAGCTACCACGGAAGATAATCTCTATGAGATCTTCATGGGCCTTGAAGATGAATATATGAGAGGCAGAGCAGCTGATATCAGGGATATTTCTGAAAGAGTGATTTCAAAGCTTTCTGGAAATAATGCTACCCTTACTCTTTATGAACCATCCATTGTAATGGCAACAGAGCTTGTGCCTAGTGAAACGGTGCAGCTTGACAGAGAAAAGCTTCTAGGCTTTGTTACTCTTGAGGGATCAAAGAACTCTCATACGGCCATATTAGCTAGAAATATGAATATTCCAGCACTTATTGGCATAAAGCCGGATAAAGAGCTAAACGGAAAGCTTGCGGTAATAGACGGCTATGAGGGCTGCATAGTAGTAGATCCGGATGAAGAGTATCTTGCAAAAATGCAGGCAAAGAAAAAGTCTGATGATGATAAAAAGAGACTTCTTTTAGAGCTAAAGGGCAAGGAAAATGTGACCAGCGATGGAAGAAAGATCGATATCTATGCAAATATTGGTACTCCATCAGATTTTCCTCTTGTAACGGAAAATGATGCTGGTGGAATAGGACTGTTTAGAAGTGAATTCCTTTATCTTAAAAAAGAGGATTTCCCTACGGAAGAGGAACAGTTTACAGCCTATAAATCAGTTGCAATGGGAATGTCAGGAAAGCCTGTTGTAATAAGGACTCTCGATATAGGTGCTGACAAGCAGGCAGACTATTTTAAGCTTGATAAGGAAGAAAACCCGGCAATGGGAATGAGAGCTATCCGAATATGCCTTAAGAGACCTGAAATCTTTAAGACTCAGCTACGTGCCATTTTAAGAGCTTCCAATTATGGAAATATCTGGATAATGTTCCCTATGATTATTTCGTTGTGGGAAGTTAAAAAGGCAAAGTCAATCCTTGAAGAGGTAAGACGTGATCTGGAAATAGAGGGAGTTCCTATAAAGCCTGTAAAGGTAGGAATCATGATAGAAACTCCTGCAGCAGTAATGATGACAGAGGAATTAGCAGCTGAAGTAGATTTCTTCAGCATAGGAACTAACGATCTTACTCAGTATACTGAGGCTATAGACCGTCAGAATCCAAAGCTGGCTGATTTCTATGATGCACATCACCCTGCAGTACTCAAAATGATTGAAATGACTGTAAAGAATGCGCATAAGCATGGAACCTACGTAGGAATCTGCGGTGAACTTGCAGCAGATACAGAGCTTACAGAGAAATTTATAGAATATGGAGTGGACGAGCTATCAGTTAGTCCGTCAATGGTACTTAAAGTAAGAGAAAAGGTAAGAAGCCTTTGATTATATTTGAAGTGTATATGTTTTACACTAACCTACTTAAAATTAACTGTTGGAATGAAAAGCCCTTCGGAAATGTTGATATGTACCCAGAATCCTGGACACATATTTATGAACTAGGTTGAACACATGGATGCTATCCTGTATTGTACAGGTGGCATCCATTTTGTTTTCGCCGGGTGGGCTTTTAGTCTATTTGGCAAATGCCATGGATTACTTTGTCTTATCTTGATGAAAAATACGTAGTAGTGATTAATTGACAAAAAGCCGGTCTACTGTTAAAATATTCTATGCACGTTCTCTTTTTTAAAGAGCAAAATATGGATTAAAACGCTCTAGAAAATGTGTGAAGAAAAGTAAACGAAAGCTGGCATATTATAGAGGCTGTAATGATGCAAGGAAAGCCGGAATATTATAGAGGCTGTAATGAAGCAAGGAAAGAAGGATATATGAATAAGAAGGACATAGCAGAAATAAAGAAAAAGATATCGACAAAGGGACTTGTAATTACAAGAATCAGGGGATGTCTTATTGATAATGTTGATAATGATAAAAAAGTAAAGACTCTTCAAAAAATCGATTTTGTAAATCTTTCAGATACCGATGCTGTAAAGTACGAGGACATATTTGCAAAGACTCTTTCAGGAACTATAGGAAAGAATCTTATAAATCTAGAGTTCCCTCTCGATGAGGAAAAGGCGGGAGGTAAGCAGGAATTTCTCGATTCTCTCGTTAAATCAGAGCTTAGAGATGACGGCCTCGTGGATGAATTTTTTGACAGGGTAAAGGCAAATTACGCCTTCGACATGAGCTATTACGTAATACTCATGCACGGAGTTTATGATGTGCCTGGAAAGGCAGATGACGGAGAAGAGATGTTTGATGCTTCAGATACCGTTTTTAATTTTGTGCTCTGCTCAATATGCCCTATGGAGCTTACTAAATCAGCACTTACCTTTGATTCAATGAACGACCTTGTTACTTCAAGGCTTTGCGATCTGATAGTATCCAAACCGGCTCATGGCTTTATGTATCCTGCCTTTGAAGATAGAGGACCAAATGTTCATTCAGCGCTTTATTTTTCTAAGAATGCAGAAAAGCTTCAGCCAGCGCTTATAAATGCGATAATAGGTTCAGAATCTCCTTTATCGGCAAAGGGACAGAAGGAAGCCTTCGATACCCTTGTAAAGGAAACCCTTGGCGACGACTGCGATTACGACCATGTAATAAGCGTAAATGAAACTCTGACACATGTAGTAGCTCAGAGCAAAAAGGAAGAGGGTCCTATGCTTCTTGGAAAAGAAGATGTAAAGGCAATTCTATCAAGAAGCGGACTAGCGCCAGAGCATTTTACAAATTTTGATGAAAATGCAGAGAATGTAATGCAGGGAAATGGAGTAGTATCAAGCGCAAATATAGCAAATACAAAGAAAATGAAGATAGAGACTCCAAGTGTTGCCATAACTGTAGCTCCGGATAGAGCGGCAATAATTGAGAAAAAGCAGATAGATGGTAAGAATTATCTTCTTATCCCTATAGATGGTCAGATAACCATCAATGGAATAGAGGTCGATTAATTTTAAATGCGTGCACTGAGAAAGCGGTGCACGCATTTTGCGTTTTTTATTATCTACAATATAACAAATCTTTCCTATAATGGATATCAAGGGGCTTTAATGGTAAAATTATCCAATTCCTTCTTTAGCTCAGCAAATATCTGATCCTCAGGCACCTTTCTTAAAATCTGGCCCTTCTTAAAGAGAACGCCGACACCGTCTCCACCGCAGATTCCAAGATCTGCTTCGCGGCCTTCGCCGGGACCATTTACAACGCAGCCCATAACAGCTACTTTAATGTCTAAATCATAGCCGGCAACCATATCCTCTACCTTCTTAGCAAGAGGAATGAGGTCTATTTTAGTTCTGCCGCAGGTAGGACAGGAAACAACTTCAATGCCACCCTTTCTAAGGCCTAAAGCCTTTAAAAGGAGCTTCGCAGCTCTTATTTCAAGAACAGGATCATCTGTAAGTGAAACTCTAAGGGTATCACCGATGTTTTCATGAAGAAGAATTCCAAGACCTACACTAGACTTGATACTGCCGCTAAAGACAGTGCCGGATTCAGTTACGCCTACATGAAGAGGGTAGTCAGACTGCTTAGAGAAAAGTTCGTAGGCCTTAATGCAGGTCATTACATCAGAGGATTTGATGGAAATAACTATATCGTGAAAATCAAGGCTCTCAAGCACAGAAATTTCCTTGAAAGCAGATTCAACTAAAGCCTCTGCAGTTACTCTTCCGTATTTTTTAAGCGTCTCCTGGTCTAAAGAGCCGCTATTAACACCTATTCTTATAGGAACCTTATATTCTTTTGCCTTTTCGACTACTGCGCGAACCTTATCAATGCTGCCGATGTTGCCGGGATTGATTCTTACCTTATCTACGCCGTTTTCCATTGCTGCTATTGCAAGTCTGTAGTCGAAATGAATATCAGCAACAAGTGGAATATGAATATTCTTTTTAATTTCAGAAATAGCTTTTGCAGCCTCCATTGTTGGAACAGTGCAGCGGATGATTTCACAGCCGGCAGCCTCAAGGTCTAAGATCTGCTTGATTGTAGCCTTGGCATCTTCGGTAGGAGTGTTGGTCATTGACTGTATCGCAACAGGATTGCCACCGCCTATTTTTACCCTTCCTATATTTACAACTCTAGTATCTTTATTAGACATATAATATCCTTTCATTCTCCAAAAAACTTATCTTAAACTTTTTATAGTATATTCCTTAAAGAAGTGCTTGTCAATAAATAAGAAAATGCGGAAGATGGAACTTGAATTTTTATATACATCTTTCATTTATCGCTGCCTCCACTTGTATTCTATTATTTCAAGCTTAAATTCGGATTTGACATCAGCTGTGAAATAGTAGTTTTATAAGCGCTCATCTCCATAATTCTTGTTATGGTGGTTATACGTTTTCCTGCATCTTTGCTAGAAGCACCGCAGTGGTAGAGTTTCATGTCCTTTGTACCATTATCGATAACAATATACCTGTCATGTGCTCGGTTCATAGACTTTAGGAAATCTATAGTTCTTCCAGGGTATTCAGTCAAGAAATCATTATAGTCCGAAAGTTTTAAGGAGTTGCCACCTTTATTATCACTTATTACTGTGACGGTTACCTTTGTTTTTACTGCTGCCAAATGTCTTAATGTCTTTGGCCCGATATAGTCATCCACAATGATTACACTCTTTTTTGCCTTCCCGTATATCTTTTGATAGGCCATAACTGCCTTAAAAGGCTCCCCATCAAGTATGAGTATTTCTTCATTTTGCAATCCATCATCAAAAAGTTTCATAAAGTCTGTAAGATCAGATTTTGTAACCATGTTATCTTCGATGGTCTGTATTCTCTCTGCCATATGATACTGGTTACTTTCTAATCTTTGAATTTCCTGATAGGGGAGCAGTTGTTCATTCTGTCTGATGTAATGAGACATTTCAACGAAAGCCTCCATTATCTGGATGCTGGCCGAAATTGCCCTTGGAGTATGCAAAACAGATGTAAGCATTGCCACGCCCTGCTCCGTATAAACTGTAGGGTTATTACTGCGTCCACCCTTAACACCTTTTGTCTGCATCGATATTCCATTTTGGAATACCGATATCTCCTCTTTGGTAAGAGCGAAAGAAAAGTTCTCAGGGAATCTTTCTTTATTTCTGTTTTTTGCCTTGTTTAAATTACCTGTAGTAACTCCAAAATACATGGCAATATCGCTGTCGAGCATAACCTTTTTGCCACGTATCTCGTATATCTTACGCTTAACATCTTCCTTATTTAGCTTCTCAAAAAGCACAATTTCATTTTTATTTTCTGACATAATTCTCCTTTTATCGGCATTCCAATCTGGAATACCGATGTTGCTATAATATTTCTGTTTTAAAAAACACTATTCTTAGTTCACTTAGTTAACGCTTCCCATTTGGAATCTTGAACGGCATATCATTCACACAATCTTCCAAAGATAAGGAGAAAAACCTTAAGCAAAGGCTCGTACTAATGAGCCATGTCACTGCTGAAGGTGAACCCAGGTCAATAAATCATCATGAAGCCACCCCTGGCAATCCAAAGGACTATTATGTCACCAAGATGCCTGACGGCAAGAAGATGAAGGCTGTTACCTATGAGGGACTTATTGACAAGCTCTATGCACACTACATCAATGGCATAAAGGATTACACTGTTGAATCCATCTTTAATGCTGCTTTATTTGAAAAACAAGCCTTATATGAAGTCCTGTGATACCAGAAAAGCAAGGCCAGAGGAAAAGATACTGTCCCCGGAGGAAATCGATTCCATTAAAGAAGAAGTAAGGCATCGAATGTCTCTTAAGAAGTGGGGTAGCTATTATATCAACGGCTATGCTGTGCTTTTTGCAATCGAAACAGGTGTAAGGGTAGGTGAACTGTGTGCTCTCAAATGGTCGGATATAACGGAGAACTCCATTCATATCCACGCCAAGCAGCTTGACACAAAAGAAAACGGCAAGAAAGTTTATTATTACGACACATGCACAAAAAATGAGAAAGGCATCTCAGAAGATGGTTATCTGACCTTTTTAAGACGTCTTTGCCAGTCAAAAGGATTCTCTGTGACAAATAATCATGCTCTGAGAATGTCGCTCAATTCAAATGTACTGCTTCCTATGGGGATATCTGTAGCGGACAGGGCTGCAATGCTTGGTCATTCCATTCAGACTAACCTTCAGTATTACAGTTTTGCTCAGAAGGATTATCTCGATAATGTGAGACAGTTACTGGATTATATGGGTGAAAGCCCCGAGGGAACCCCTGAAAATCGTTACATTTTCCAAAAAAAGAAAGCCCAGAAGACTTGATTTCTCAAGCTTTCTGAGCCTTCAACTCGCATGCGGAAGATGGGACTTGAACCCACACGGTATTAGCCACATGATCCTTAGTCATGCCTGTCTGCCAATTCCAGCACTTCCGCATATTGTCTTGAGTTTTTTGCGTTCCTCAAAAGCAACAACGAGAGTATACACTAAAAAAAATGATTTGTCAAGCACAATTTTAAATATTTTTAAAAAAAATTTTTGACGGACTGAAAGACTAATAAAAATGTCTTATTTTTAATAAAAATGTTGGATTTTTTGTGCAATTGTGCTATAATGAGGGTAGCTGATAAGAATTATTGGTGTGTAAAGCTTGTAGACTTAAAAAAAGCTTGAAGCTCCTTTAATGAAAAAGGAGGTGTTTTTTATGGATAAAATCATTACAATCAGCAGACAATATGGAAGCGGCGGTCGCGAGATAGGAAAAAGACTTGCTGATTTTTATAACATTCCATTCTATGATAATGAAATAATTACAAGAGCGGCCAAGGAATCCGGCTTTGCAGAAGCAGCTTTTGCAAATGCAGAATCAAAGGCTTCAAATAGTCTTTTGTATTCTATAGCCATGGGAATGAATTCTTATGGAAATCAAGAGCTTGGTTTTTCACACCTGTCACTTGATGATAGAATTTTCTTAGCTCAGTCAGATGTCATCCGTAATGTAGCAAAGGAAGGTCCTTGCATCATCATAGGAAGATGTGCAGACTATGTTCTTAGAGACATGAAAAATGTTGTGCATATTTATATATGGGCTGATATGGAATTCAGAAAGCAGCGTGCAATCGACATAGACGGTGTAGATCCGGCTAAGGCTGAAGACGTTATATTAAAAAAGGATAAGACCCGTGCAAATTATTATAATTATCATTCCTCAGAAAAATGGGGAGATGCTAGAAATTATAATCTTTCAGTAAAGAGTGATTCGCTAGGTCTTGATAATTGTGTAGAGTGCATTAAGGCATACCTTGATCATTGTAAGTAAGGTAACGGGAGATGTTTGTCGCCCGTTAAGAAGTTAAGGAGAGAACTTCTAATTAGTGTAGTGAAGGTAAGATGGGACTTACCTTCAAAAATAGAAGGTAAGGTGGGACTTACCTTCAAAAATAGAAGGTAAGGTGGGACTTACCTTTAAAAAATAGAAGGTAAGATGGGACTTACCTTTGTAAGAAAGCAGAAATGAGGATGGGATCTCTTTCTGTAAAAAAAACTTAAGAATTAGGGGCTGTGATTTTTGAGATTGCGTATATCTCAAAGGTTATAGCCCTTTTAACTTGGAATTTAAAAAAAGTAAATAAATTGTAAGAATTTCTTAAGGACTAAATTGGTAAATTGTGATAATATTTTAACAATGAATATTTAGGGAAAGGAGAAGAATGGTGGTAGCAAAAACTAAGGATGATGGCTATGGTAAGAAAATCATAGAATGTAAGAATGTAAAAAAAGTCTATCGAATGGGCAAAGAAAAAATCGTTGCTGTAAATGACGTAAGCTTTGAAATCCTAAAAGGTGAATTCTGCTGTCTGCTTGGAACCTCTGGTTCGGGTAAGTCGACTCTTTTGAATCTCATGGCCGGAATTGAGAAAGCCTCGGGTGGAGGTATATTCATTAAAGGAAAAAACATCAGGTCTATGAGCGAAAAAGATCTTGCCAAGTTCAGACAGCAATATTTAGGCTTTGTATTTCAGTCTTATAATTTGCTCAATTCAATGACAGCTATTGAAAATGTTGAGTTTCCTCTCGTATTTAAGAGAGTGCCTGCAAAACAGCGAAGAAGAATGGCAATAGAAATGCTTACTAAAGTAGGTCTGAAGACTAGAATGAATCATAAGCCAAAGGAAATGTCAGGAGGTCAGCAGCAGAGAGTTGGTATTGCAAGAGCGTTTGTAGCAAAGCCGGAAATAGTATTTGCCGATGAGCCGACAGGAAACCTTGATACCAAGACGACAATGGAGGTCATGGATCTTATCAAGGGGATGGCTAGGGAAAACAAGCAGACCATAGTAATGGTTACGCACGATCCAAGACTTGCAGAATATGCAGATAAAATAATAAGGGTGCTTGATGGAAACGTTCAAAGCGTGGAAGTAAGGCATGATATAAATGATCCAAATGATAATTATACAGCAGAAGCAATACATGCTCAGGCTAAAAAGCAGGATATGGAAATGGAAAAGCAGGAGCCTGAAGTCAAGTATGTTCCTGTGATTCCAGGAGAAGACGATAATCAGTCTGGAGTTAATAATATGGATAAAAGTGGAAATAAGTAAAGGAGAAAAGCAATGGCAGGTTCGAAAAAGTTCTATAATAATGTGTTAAAAGTATTTTCAGCATTAGTTCTTACGCTTGCAATTATGTTAAATTCTGTAGGAATTAGCAAGCTTTATGTAGTAAAGGCAGATTATGTTACAACCTGGGGAGCTATATCAACTGTTTTTGATGCGACTCCTGGTGAGAAACTTCACATTGAAGTTGAAGTTAAGATGACAGATTTAAATTATTCAACAAATCAGGGCAGTGTTTCAGCGGTTGTAAAGCCGGGAGACGGAGCACCTTTTAGAAGTACAACAGCAACTCTTTCAAAGGGCAGCATTACAGATAAGAATGCTATTGCAATTACTTCATATGATCCAACAAAGATCAGTGCAGATATTGATATCTTTGAAAATGCAAAGATAGGCCAGTATCCGGCAGAGATTGCTATTAGCTTTACTGGTTATGATTCAATGAGTGATCAGATGATAACTAGTGCTTCTATTCCTATTACAATTAACGTATCACAGGAAAAGGCAGCAGCTCAGCTTTCAGTATCAGATGTAAAATATGATACTTCAAAGGCTGTCGTTGGCGGAGCCTTCGATCTTTCTTTTAATGTAAAGAATGATGGTGAAATTAAGGCACTTAACGTATATCAGTCAGTTGAATATGGTGATACAGGAATGGCGCCTAACTATTCAACAGAAAATATTAAGGTAGGTGATATCGCAGGAGGCTCAAGTAAGTCTCAGACAGTATCAATAAAGGTTCTTCCTACTGCAGAGGCAGGATATAAGACACTTACCTTAAAGTTTACTTACAAGGATTCAACTGGTAATACTTATGAGGTAAGCAGAAATATTTATGTTACTATAGCAAAGCAGGCAGAGGCAAAGACAGGCGATGCAAGACTTATCGCATATTCAGATTCACTTAATGATTCAGTAACAGTTAATTCTAAGTACAAGCTTTCTCTTACAATTGAGAATCTTGGAGAAAAGAAGGCTAAGGACGTAAAAGTATCTCTTCCGGATGAAGGCGGTATCGGAGTTTCATCAGGTATCCTTGCAGATTTCTCAGGAAGCTCATTAAATGTGAATGATATTGCAGCAGGTGATGTTGCTAATATATCTATTCCATTATATATAACAACAGCAGCTTCATCAGGCCTTAAGGAAATTGCAGTAAATGTTACCTATAAGAGTGCAGATTCAAATACAGCTGTTACAGCAACAACTAAGGCATATATTACTGTTCTTGAGACAAAGCAGTCAGAAATAAAGAATGATGTAAGAATTACAGACGTAACTCAGCTTCCAGATCTTCCAAGACCTGGAGAGAAGGTTACACTTACCTTTAATGTTACAAATAATGGAAGTGGAAAGATTTCAAATCTTACACTTAAGGGACTTGACCTTTCAAGTTCAACCTTTGAGCCTGTAAATGCTGATGGCAGCGTTGCAGTAGGCGCAATTGAAAAGGGAGCTTCTAAAAAGGTTTCAATGACCTTTAAGGTAGGCTCAGCGGCTGCAGAAGGCATGGGAACCTTAAAGCTTGCACTCAATTATAAGGATGAAAAGGGAAATGCTCAGACAGAAGAGGCTTCAATGTATGTTCTTAACATTCAGAAGTCAGCAGCTGAAGCAACACCAACACCGGAACCAGTATTAATTAATAATATATCAATTTCAAATATATCACAGTCTCCATCAAATCCAGAGGCTGGTTCAGAAGTAACAGTATCATTTAAGATTACAAATAAAGGAACAGATATAGCAAAGAATTTAGAAATCGGTGGCACAGATCTCAGCACTTCTACCTTCGAGCCAGTAAGCTCAGAAGCAATGAAGCAACTTGGAAGCCTTGAAGCAGGAGAGTCAAGAGATGTTGTAATGACCTTCAAGGTAGGCAAGGATGCACCAGAGGGCTTTGGTCAGTTAAGATTAGGCTATACTTACTATGATAAGAACGGCGCTCTGCAGTCAGGAACAACAGCAATCAATATTATAGGTATTACTAATTCAGGTTCAAAGAATTCAAAACCAAGACTTATCATCAGTGAATATAGTACAGATTCAGAAGCTTTAGTTGCTGGATCAGAATTTAACCTTTCTTTCACTATTAGAAATACTCATGCTACAAAGGCAGCAAAGAATATTACAGTTGGTGTTTCACAGGCTGAAGGAATTTTTACTACCACAACGGGAAGTGATACTATCTATATCGCTGAAATCAGACCAGGTGAAGAATTTACAGCAACTCTTCCTATGAAAACAAAGAATGATGCAGCAACTGGACTTTATGAAATTAAGATCCATGATGAGTATGAATATGATGACATGAGCCAGGTTGATGCAGAGGCAGGCGGTGTTAAGGAAGATAATACCATTAAGCTTAATGCTATTGAAAATGCCCGCCCTGTTGTACAGAACATTAATATAGGTGCAGGAATGGATACCCCAACTGAAGGAACATCAATAGCAATGGCATTTGATTTCTATAACATGGGTAAATCAACTCTTAATAATGTATATGCAACTGTTTCAGGTGATTTCTCTCTTGATTCAAGTGAAATGTTCTATATCGGTTCAGTTACCGCTGGTAATAGTGTAATTGATAATGAGCCATCAGTAATTCCGGCATTTGCAGGTACCTGCTCAGGTGTCCTTACAATTCACTATGAGGATTCAAATGGAAATGAAAAGACAGTGGATTTTGATATTCCTGCAACTGAAGTAATGCCTGTAGCAGATTTTGGTGGCATGGATTTTGGCGGCGGAGACTTTGGCGGAATGGAAGGCTATATGCCAGCTGAAGAGACGGCAAAGGAAATTGTTCCAAAATGGGCGTTTATTACTGGAGAGATTGTTTTGTTTATCGCAGCAGCATTAATTACTAGAGCGATAATGATTAAGAGAAAGAAAGCAGAGCTTATTAGAAAAGACGAAGAAGAGAATGCATAATAGCAATAGCTAGGAGGACAATATGTTTGACGTTAATTTCAGTGATTATGTTGCAAATGGTGTAGAAGTATTAGCAGATACAATCATGTCATCAGAAGAAGCGGTAGCTGCAGAAACTCCTGTTGAAGGTGAGATTTCAGAAGAAGGTGCCGTTGAAGGTGAGACATCAGAAGATGGCGCCGCAGAAGGTGAAACATCAGAAGATGGCGCCGCAGAAGGCGAGATGACAGAAGAAGGCGCTACGGAAGGTGAGATGACAGAAGAAGGCGCCGCAGAAGGCGAGAAGATGGAAGGCGACATGGGCGACTATGGAATGGGCGACATGGGTGGCTATGGAATGGGCGACATGGGTGACTATGGAATGGCAGAAGGCGGTGAAATGTACTATGGAACCGGCGATCCAGGAATGGGAGATGGGGCAGCAACGGCAAAAGCACCTCTTCTCTCTAAGGTATGGTTCATTGCAGTAGTTACTGTGGCTGTTCTTATTGTAGGTATAGGATGTGGAATACTTCTTGGCAGAGCTAAAATTAAAAAAGGCATTAATATTTACGAATAAAAATGTTTGAAGGAGGTCAGTAAATGAGAATCATTGACCTGATAAAGATGGGCCTTAGGAATCTGTTCAGAAGAAAAGCGAGGACTGTACTTACAGTTTTAGGTGTTGTAATTGGAACGATTTCTATTATGCTCATGGTTTCTATAGGCTATGGAATTAATTATAATTTCAGAAAATCTGTCATGGAAAACGGTGCGATGACAATGATAAATATATATGGTCAGGCTTGGAGTGAAGAAACATCAGATATAGTAAAACAGAAAATAGATGATAATCTGATTGAGGCGATAAGGGAAATTGAGCATGTTAAAGCCTGCACTGGTGTAAAGGAAGTATATGGAAATCTTAATAGCGGTAAATATCGTACCTACGCTCAGATAATAGCTATGGATAAATCTACGTTTAAAGAATTTGGTTTTCCGGCGCTGGCTGTAGGAGATTATCCAAACGAAGCTGATAATAGTGTTTTCATATATGGAAATCAGACTCTAATGGATTTTTATTATTTTGGTGGTAATAGCTATAAAACGAAAGAGGTTGATCCATCGAAGGATAAGGTTTATCTCACGTTTGATGATTATATGACGCCGGAAGGAAAGACTCCGTATAAATATGTTATAAAAAACTACGGAGTGTTTGAGGAATCAGAGAACTATCTGTATCGTTATTACTGTTATATGGATATGGACTTTTATAAGGAGATTTATAAGAAATATGTCAAGACGCTTGATATGAAAGATAGAAAAGCAGCGCTCAAAAAGCTTGAAGTATATGATAGGATAATGATAAATGTTGATTCGATGGATAATGTTACTTCAGTTCAGGCGAAAATTGAGGAACTGGGTTTTAGAACTGAAAGTGAAATGCAATATATAGAGCAATCCATGAAGACTTCAAATATGCTTCAAGGAGTACTTGGTGCCATCGGTGCGGTGTCTTTCCTTGTAGCTGCTATTAACATAACAAATACCATGATAATGTCAATCTATGAAAGAACCAAGGAAATCGGTATCATGAAGGTACTTGGCTGCTACATAAGGGATGTTAAGAGGCTGTTTCTTTTTGAAGCTGGAATAATTGGTTTTATAGGAGGGACGCTAGGAGTGGCATTCAGCTACTTGGCGGCCTGGGCTATAAACAAATATGGTGGGGCCTTCCTGGGATCTTTGTTTGGAGAAGCTGAAGAAGGAATGAAATTTTGTATGATTCCGGGATACTTACCTTTTTTATCGATAGTTGGAGCTGTAGTAGTGGGCGTCCTTTCCGGATACATGCCGGCAGCAAGAGCAACAAAGATATCAGCTATTGAAGCTATGAAGAACGAAGGATAATTAATAAGTAGAAAACTTTGACAATGCCGCATTTTAATGGTATAATTTTACCGTAGAAATGCGGCGTTTTTTATTAAATGCCGTAGGTTGGAAAACGTCTGTAAAGGGGTAAAAAATGGCAGAAATCAATAATAGAAGAAATAGACCTGCCGCAAGTGGAACAAGAAGTGGCAGTAGGATGACAGATGCCAAAAGAAGCACGGAAAGGGGCATAAGCCACCGCGACGTCACTCTTAATATTGGAGACAGGGGTAGCACCCGCACTAGAAATGCAATATCTGATACAAGTGCATCTAGCAGCAAGGAAAATATTTATCTTCCAAAGAATTATGGCATAGATAATGCTGTGAATGTAAATAGAGCCAGTAGAAGTGCAGCATCTAGAAGAAATGTAGCACCTGGCAGCGCATCAAGAAACAGCGCACAAAGAGTGGCATCGCCTGACAGAGCATCAAGAAGCAGCGAGCAAAGAGTGGCATCGCCTGGCAGCGCATCAAGAAGCAGCGAGCAAAGAGTAGCATCGCCTGGCAGCGCATCAAGAAGCAGCGCACAAAGAGTGGCATCGCCTGGCAGCACATCAAGAAGCACTGCCCAAAGAGCGGTATCTTCTAGCAGAGCTTTAAGAAGAGAAGATGAATATAAAATTTATGATACTGTAGCTGAAAATGAGAATATTGAAGCTGAAAAAAATGAAGCTGCTAGAAATGGTTTAATAAATAATGAGGCAGCAAATAATGACGCGGTAATAAATGAAGAAATAGAAAAGGCAAAAGAAGCTGCTGAAGAAAAACAGCCGGAAAAAAAGAAGTTTGAAATTGATATTCCAATAGTTGAAGCCCATATAGTAAAGAGAAGGGAAAATGTAAGGGAATATCCTAAGAAGAAGTCTGAGGAAGAGTTCGTAGATGCTTTTGATGATGAAGATGATTATGCGGATGATTATGCAGATACTGTAGACGATAAGCATAATGCTTCAGATGCTTTTGTTGAAGATGAAGAGGACTATGAGCCTGTTAGACCTAGACCTTCTGAAAGAAGAGAAGTAAATAGAAAAGAAGTAGATAGAAGAGCGATAAATAGAAGTACAGCCCGTGCAGAAGGCGGATTCTTCTCATCTATAATGTCTGAGATAAAAGGAAAAGAGAGTTCTGTGATTATAAGTCTTGCACTTATAGTAGCCTTTGTATTGTTTTTTACGACTGTAATTGCAAAGCAGGTGAGTGCAGGCTCTCCTGAAAATGGCAAGACAAAGACAGAAGCTGTGGCAGCAGGAGGGGAGAATGATGGTTATGAAAATCCACTTGCAACTACGCTCTCTAGCGATGAAAATCAGCTTAAAACATCTGTACTTGGTGAAAATACGGTACTAAATGGAAGCACTGACCAGGAAGTAACAAGTGAAAATCCGGAGAATCAGACATCTGAATCAACGACAGATGGAGAAAAGACTAAGGCAAGTGATGAGAATCTTACTCCTACACCTACCATAGATCCTGACAAGCCGTATTCAAATAAGACTGTTTATCTTACCTTCGATGACGGACCTAGTAACCACACAGATCAGATTTTAGATATGCTTGATAAATATGGAATAAAGGCGACCTGGTTTGTTTGCGGAAAAACGAGTGATGCGAATAAAGAAATGATAAAAGAAATATCCGACAGAGGACATACAATCGGATTACATTCCTATTCGCATGATTATGACATATATAAATCACTTGACGCCTTTGAAAAAGATTATAATAAGTTGGCAGAACTACTAAAGGAAATACTTGGCTATGAGCCGAAGTATTTTAGATTCCCTGGAGGATCAAGTAATAATTATTGCAAATCGCTTACAATACAGCCATTTATCAAATTTGTAATGAATAGAGGTTGCAATTATTACGACTGGAATGTGATAAACTGTGATGCAGATGGTAAAAAGCATACCAATCAGGAAATGATAGACAGTGTAGTAAATGGCTGTGTAGATCATGATACCTGTATGGTACTTATGCATGATACCAATGCTAAAATGCAGACCTTAGAAACACTTGAAGAAACAATTCAGATTCTTGTTTCAAAGGGAGCAAAATTCGATAAGATCACCGATGAAACTCCGCTTATACAGCATAGAAAGCCAGCGGAATAATAGAAATAAAATTAAAAATAAAGACTGCTTTGAAAAATTTATTCTTGACATGTGAGAATTTATGTGATAGAATGGAACGGCTTTTGAAGCGGTCTTTTTTTTATGCGCGAATTTTGCATAACAATAGAAAGTTTCAATAACACAACATTTAAGAAGTGGAGGTGGACGTTGTGCGAGTTAAAATCACATTAGCATGTACAGAATGCAAGCAGCGCAATTATGACACGACTAAGGAAAAGAAAGAGCATCCAGACAGAGTTGAGACAAAGAAGTATTGTAGATTCTGCCGCAAGCACACAATGCACAAAGAGACAAAGTAATTCTTTGAAGGCGCTCTAGTTTCAGAAAGGAATCAGTCATGGCTAACACTGCAGAGACAAAAGAATCTGTGAACAGCTCTAGCAAGGCGGCTGCAAAGAAGGATGAGAAGAAGGGTGGTTTTTGGAAGGGCCTCAAGGCAGAATTCCACAAGATCATCTGGGCAGATAAGGAAAGAGTAGCAAGAGAAACAACAGTAGTTGTAATTGTTACAGCAATCCTTGCAGGCATCATTGCACTTGTAGATTTCGCAGTTAAAGCTGGAATCGAATTCATGATTGGATAAGGAGGCACACTGATGGAAGAAGAGAATAAGGAAGTCAGTGCAGCAGCAAGCTCTCAGCAGGCTTCGAAAATTGAACCTGATAAGGTAGCAAAGTGGTATGTAGCTCATACATATTCAGGCTATGAGAACAAAGTTAAGGCCAATCTTGAAAAGACAATCAACAACAGACATCTTCAGGACGTTATTCTTGAAGTAAGGATTCCAATGGAGGATGTTCTGGAGATCAGAAAGGGACAGAAGCAGGTAGTACAGAGAAAGCTCTTCCCAGGCTATGTACTTGTTCATATGTTCATGAACGACGATACATGGTATATTGTCCGTAACACACGTGGCGTAACTGGATTTGTTGGTCCAGGAAGTAAGCCGGTTCCTCTTACAGAATCAGAAATGACAGCTCTTGGCGTTAAGAAAGAGCCACAGCTTGAACTCGGATTCGAAGTTGGTGATACAGTTAAAGTCACAAAGGGAACCTGGAAGGATCATACGGGCATAGTTCAGAAAATCGATATGGAAAATGAGACAGTTAGTCTTGATATCGGCGTTTTCGGACATGATACACCAGTTGAATTAGCATTCACTGATGTAAAGGTTGAGGAATAATTACAGTCAATTAATACTTGTTATTGCTCAAGGATAGTTTAGTTTGTTTTACGTAAGTGGGAGGGACTGCTAAAGGCGGCCGCGGCGGAAACCGTCGCAGATTCTAGAAGAGAATTTCCGATAAAACCACATTTAGGAGGTACAATTCAATGGCAAAGAAGATTACTGGTTACATTAAGTTACAGATTCCAGCTGCAAAGGCAACACCAGCCCCACCTGTTGGTCCAGCTTTAGGTCAGCATGGCGTCAATATCGTACAGTTCACAAAGGAGTTCAACGCTCGTACTGCTAAGCAGGAAGGCATGATCATTCCTGTAGTTATCACAGTTTACGCAGACAAGAGCTTCACATTCATCACAAAGACTCCTCCTGCAGCTGTTCTCCTTAAGAAGGCTTGCAGCATCGAGAAGGCTTCTGGTACACCAAACAAGGACAAGGTAGCAAAGATCAAGAAGTCAGAAGTTCAGAAAATTGCGGAACTCAAAATGCCAGATCTTAATGCAGCAACTGTTGAAGCAGCAACAAGCATGATTGCTGGTACAGCTAGAAGCATGGGCATTCAGGTAGTTGACGATTAATATAGATTAAAAAGTTTGGGAGATCTGGAATTGAAGCAGATTGTAAGCTTCGATTAGATCGATAGTACCAATTGGAGGTTAATAATGAAAAGAGGAAAGAAATATACAGAGGCAGCAAAGCAGTTTGATAAGTCAAAGCAGTATGATGCTGCTGAGGCAATTAGCGTTTTAAAGAAGGTAGCAAAGGCTAAGTTCGATGAGTCAGTTGACGTTCATCTTCGTATGGGTCTTGACGGCCGTCATGCTGATCAGCAGATCCGTGGCGCTGTTGTCCTTCCAAACGGAACAGGTAAGACTGTTAAGGTTCTTGTATTTGCAAAGGGACCAAAGCTTGACGAGGCTCTTGCAGCTGGTGCAGATTATGCTGGCGGACAGGAACTCATTCCAAAGATCCAGAATGAAGGTTGGCTTGATTTCGACGTTGTAGTTGCTACTCCTGACATGATGGGTGTTGTAGGTCGTTTAGGACGTGTACTCGGACCTAAGGGCTTAATGCCAAACCCAAAGTCTGGAACAGTTACAATGGATGTTACAAAGGCAATCGCTGATATCAAGGCAGGTAAGGTTGAATACAGACTTGATAAGCAGAACATCATCCATACTCAGATCGGTAAGGTTTCATTCACAGAAGATCAGCTTAAGGAAAACCTTGATGCACTTATGTCAGCAATTCTTAAGGCTAAGCCAGCATCAGCAAAGGGTCAGTACATTAAGAGCATTTCAGTTACTCCTACAATGGGACCTGGAATCAGAGTTAGCACAGCAAAGTACGTTTAATTTTTAATTATTAAGCGGTGCTTAAGCATTGCTTAAGCAGTGCTTAAGCTGTGCTTAGTATGTAAAGTTACAATTATTTGTAAAAAATATAAAAAAGTGCTTGACATATCTAAGACTAAGTGCTAAAATGCAAAATGTTTGTGAGCTGAATTGGTATTAATATCAATTCGCATTACAATAAATAAACTGCTCGAAGACAGCAGGTGTCAAAAGACGTAAACCGCAAGGTGCCTGCCGAGGGAAGAAACATATAAGTTAATTATTATTGTTAATTCTCCGTATGTCTTGCGTTGCAGGGCATACGGTTTCTTTTATCTTATATGGATTCCGTTGTGAAGCAGAATCTTATAAGGAGGTTAAAAAATGGCAGAGAAGGAAATTAGTAAGAATGCAGTCAGCAAGTCTCCTATAATCGACGAGATCAAGGCTAATGCAGAGAAGGCATCTTCAGCAATCCTTGTTGATTATTGTGGTCTTACTGTTGCCGAGGATACAGAACTCCGTAAGGCTCTTCGTGAGGCTGGTGTTAAGTATAAGGTATACAAGAACACATTCATGAAGCGTGCATTCGAAGGCACAGATTTCGCAAAGCTTGATGATGCTCTTAACGCACCTTCAGCAGTAGCATTCTCATATGAAGATGCAACAGCTGCAGCAAGAGTAATTGACAAGTTCGCAAAGGCACATGCTGATAAGATTACTATGAAGGCCGGTGTTGTAGAGGGAGACCTTTACGCAGAGGCAGATCTCAAGAAGCTTGCAGCTATCCCATCAAGGGAAGTTCTTATATCAAAGCTCCTTGGCAGCATGAAGTCACCTATCTCAACTCTTGCTCGTGTACTCAAGCAGATTGCAGAGAAGGATGCAACAGCTGCAGAATAATTTATTATTGGCAGCTAAGTAGTGTTTCGTAGCAGTAGGCTACGGATAGTTTAATAACATAGTTCCGGAGAACCGGAAAATCAAATGTCAAAAAAAAGAATAATATGGAGGCATAATATGACAACACAGGAATTTATCGATGCTATCAAGAGCATGACTGTACTTGAATTAAATGATCTCGTAAAGGCTTGCGAGGAAGAATTTGGTGTTAGCGCTGCAGCAGGTGTTGCAGTAGTAGCAGCTGGTGGAGAAGCTGCAGCAGCAGAAGAGAAGACAGAGTTCAACGCTGAGCTTACAGAAGTTGGCGCAGAGAAGATTAAGGTTATCAAGGTTGTTCGTGAAATCACAGGTCTTGGTCTTAAGGAAGCTAAGGAACTCGTTGAGGGCGCTCCAAAGAACGTTAAGGAAGCTGTTTCTAAGGAAGAGGCTGAGGACATCAAGAAGAAGCTCGAGGAAGTTGGCGCAAAGGTTACTCTTAAGTAATTCTAACTTCAAATTGATAGTTTCAAATTTACCATGCAAACAAACAATGGATGCATCTACTACGAAAGTAGTAGGTGCATTTTTTTTATCATTATATGGATTATTTTTACAGTATAACTAAAGAAGTTTGAAAGGTAATTTATAGTTGCAAGTTGAAGGTTTTTTTGATATAATAACGATATATGTGTACTTTTAGAATGGTATGATTTTAGGTAGATTTTCTATGGAGGTTTTAGATGAAAAAGAGGTTATATTCAATTTTATTGGTTATGGCTATGGTGCTTTCTTTATTGGTATCACCAGGGGTTAATGTAGCAGCAGCAACATCAACAGCTTCAGCGACTGCTGGACTTAATGTATCAAAGAAGGTGGTTGTAATGGGAACTACCTATCAGTTTACCCTAAAGAATGTAGATTCTTCAAAGGTAAAGTCGACTAGCTGGAAGGCAAATAGAACCTCAATAGCTAAGGTTGATCAGTCAGGTCTTGTTACACCTGTTAAGGCAGGAACAACAACTATTAAATGTACAGTAAATTATACAAATGGAAATACAGCAACTTATTCAGCTAAGGTTACTGTAAAAAATCATGTTAAGGCGACTAGTGTTAAAATCACTGGTGCAACTGTTAATTCCGAAGGTTATATAGTGATGCATCCAGGAGAAAAAATCACTCTTAAGGCATCAGTTACACCACAGTCAGCAAATGATACAGCATTTTTTTATTCAGTTGATGGAACTGTAGCAACTGCAGGAAGCACAACTGGCGTAATCAGAGCCAAGAAAAATGGCATTACTATGGTTACTGTAAAAATGGCACTTACATCAGCAAAGGCAAAGTCCTCTACTGTTACAGCAAATGTATTCATCAAGGTAGAAGATAAGCCGGCACCTACAGCTACTCCAGTGCCAACTGAGGTACCAGCATCAGAAAATCCATATGTTACATCAGCAAAAATAACAGGTGCTAATGAACTTACAATCAATTTTTCTGAATCAGTAATGAGAAGCACCATTATTTCAGATGGCAGTATAAATCCAAAGTCAGTTGTAATCGGAGCAGCAAACGATGCTCATGACATTGGAGTTATTAAGGCAAGTCTTGCAAATTCAAGAAAGAGCCTTGTAATTACAACTAGCGGTGTGTTCAATGGTACATATTCGGTTACTGTTTCATCAAATGTAAAGAATGATAGCGGAAAGACAGTAAATAATTATGGTGAAATCCTTACAGCTAATTATGCAATTCAGGAAATTTCACTTCCATCACCGGTTTCAGCTAATCAGAATTCTGAGAATAAGAGTCAGATTGATGTAGTATTTGAAAATAAGCTTGATAAGCTGACAGCAGAAGATCCGGCTAATTATATTATCAGCAATTTAGGTGCAGTTCCAGAAAAGGCAGAAATAATCAAGGAGTCGGTAAATTCTACAACAGTGGCTCTTACCTTTAGGGAAGGAACATTCACAGCAACAAGTGCTGATTATGAGCTTGTAATACAGCAGGTAAAGGGTTATGATGGTTCATATGCAGCCATCAAAAATGGAAAGATTACCTTTACTGCTACAGAAAATGAATTACCAAAACTTACTACAGAAAATTTAGTAATTGGAGATGGCTTTATTACAGCTACCTTTAATGAATCAGTGACAGGAACCTGCATGGTTACAGTAACTGATGTATATAATAGTAATCAGGTATATTCAGCAACGGGAAGCGCAGCAGGAAATGTTCTTACTATTAGGTGCGGAAATCTTGGAAGCTCAAGATGTGCAATAGTTAAATTTACAGATATTTCAATTACAGATATGAATGGAAATAAGGCTGATTTAAGCTTAGAAAATTCATACGCAGCTACGAGGTAATATGATAGCTTCGGATTCGTTAAAAAGAACAAGCGTTTCTAGCAGAAATCCTGAAGAAACGGTAATGAAAAAAACGTACGGCATGGATGAAAGCATTGATGAAAACAGCAGGAATCTTGCTCAGAAAAAAGCGGCAAGGGTATTCTGGTTAATGATTTTTGCAATCTATCTGGCTGTGCTGGCATATTTCCTCTTCTTTTCAGAATATTATGGAAGAGGAGCAGGAAATGAAATGCGGTATAATTTAGAACCGCTTGTAGAAATTAAAAGATTTTTAGTAAATTGGCAGACTCTTGGAATTAGAACTGTCATAGTGAATGTTATAGGAAATGTAGTGGCTTTCATTCCGTTTGGTTTATTAATACCAGCGGTATCAAGTAAAAAGAGCGGTTTTTTTAAGGTAATTATCCTTACGTTCCTGGCCTCTCTTGTGGTTGAGAGCATTCAGCTAGTCACAAGAGTAGGAATATTTGACGTTGACGATCTGATTTTAAATACGTTAGGCGGAGCGGTGGGCTATATTATATATGCTGCTAATAAGTATATGAAAAATGAAGAGTAAAATAGGGTATCAAAATGGTAAATATGCAGTTAGATGATAAGAATTCAAAAAATGGAATTGGATTCAGAAAAAAGATTGTTACGGTGCAAGGAATAATAGCATTAGTGCTGGTTGCCCTATCCATGATACTCTTTATCATAAGCGCATTTTATTCTGCTCATTTTAAAGGCAATGCTGATGCCATGGCAGGAGTGCTCGGAATTCTTTGTATGTGCTTATCAGCTCTTGCGGTGACGATGGCGGCGGATGTTTTAAAGAAAAATGAAAGCAGGCAGATTGTTCCGGTAATAACCATAATACTTGCAGGCCTTCAGATCATATTCTTGTTCGGCCTGTTCCTTGCAGGAATGGCAATATAGCATAAGCTTTTATTTTTCAATCTGACATTAAATAAGATTTATATTTTTCATTAGTAATACTAAAAAAAGAAAAGATAGTTTATTATAATAGAGAATACAGGCAGATATTTATAATATGGAGGGCACAGATACAATGGATAATAATTCATTCGAATCTGCAGGAACAGCTTTGATCGAATCAAAGGCTGGAAGAAGTGTTACGGAAGGCTTAGATAGCGGTAATCTGATCGGAATGAGTGATAAGATCCGCGCAGCCAACCAGCAGATGATGGTTGACTATGAAGAGGAAAATCTTGAGCATGTAAATGGTGAGATTGTTTCTATGGGAAATCCTGATATGGGAATGCCTCAGCAGTCGGCATCTCGTAATAATGGAAATCCAAACTATAATAATGGCAGAAATTATAATGGCGGCCCGGGTTATAACAACAGAGGCGGCAATGGAAATTATAATGGAGGCCCGGGTTACAATAATAGAGGCGGCAATGGAAATTATAATGGCGGCCCAGGTTACAATGGCAGAGGCGGCAATGGAAATTATAACGGCGGCCAGGGTTACAACAATAGGGGCGGAAATTATAATGGCGGCCCAAATGGCAATTACCGTGCAACTCAGAGCACGGAGTCGGGACCATATAATGGCTATGGAAGAAGATCTTTTGAAAGAGATTTAAGTAATGCCATAAGAAATGCTCAGAATGTATATAGAGGAGGAAAGACAGCCTTTGGCGGCGCTGATGCGACGAGTAGAAGCACCGGTGTCAAGGTCAGCGAGGATTTTGTACCAGTTAAGAATATAACTGTTGTCAATAAAATAGGACCAGCTATTGCAAGCTGGTTTGGCTTTTGGGGGACTGCTTTTACAGCACTTACTGTTAGTGGAATGGTAGAATTTATTGCTAGAGGGGAGCCAAGCGGAGCAATAGGATTGGGTATTTTTAGCGTACTCGGAGGAGTATTTTCCGGTGCCCTATTAAAATACGGAATTGGCCGCTTAAAGCTCTATAGACAGTTTAAAAAAGTAAAAGAAGCAATGATAGGCAGAACCAAAGGCTCGGTTGTAGAAATAGCCGCAGAGACGGGAATTAAGGAAAAGGCAGTGATTAAGGGATTTAAGAAGATGGTATCAGAATCATTATTCCCACAGGGACATATAAGTGAGGATAATTCCATGATTCTTCTTAATGACAATTCCTATAGAAATTATATGTCAGAAAAGGCAGCTAAATCAAAGGCAGCAGCTGATGAGGCGGCTAGATTTGAGCAGATTGCCAAGGAAAGAGCAGAAAAGGGAATGAGCTCTTATGATATAGAAAAGGCAGAAAAGCTTCTTAAGACCGGCAGAGAATATGTTGCAAAGCTTAAGCAGGCAGATATAGATATCGAAAATGAGAGAATATCTAATGATATCGTGATGATAGAGCAGCTAGCAGAAAAGATTTTTAGCTATGTATCAGATAATCCTGCAAAGTCCGGACAGCTTGGTCATTTTGAGGATTTCTATATGCCAACTGTCCTTAAGCTTCTCGATAATTATAAGAGATATGAGGCAAATGGAAATTTTGCTTCAGAATCTGATAAGGCGGCAAAGAAGGAAATAGAAGACAGTATGGATGGAGTAGTTGATGCATTTAAGCAGCTCTACGGAAATCTAACAAAGACAGATAATGTAGATGTATCAAGTGACATTGCGACAATGAATGCAATGTTTGCTCAGGATGGTCTTAAAGAGAGCGATTTTGATGTCACGAAGAAGGATTGGACATTAAAATAGTATCTAAAAAGACACATATTTATCACAAATTTATGGTAAAATGGCAAAGTGCTTTGCCCTTTACATATATGAATGGTGGCTGTAGTCTAAGATAGACAATGGATAACAGGCAGCTTCGTTGGAGTTTAAAAATATTTTTTTAAAGAAGCTAATGGGGCTTCGGAATGGAGTGAGAAAATGGCAGAAGAGAATAATCAGGCAATGGCAGCAGCAAGCGAGACTCAGGCATCAAGTGGCATTTCACTTGAATTTGGCACTGAGCCAGAGGCACAGTCAGAGGCAGCAGCACCTATAGCAGCTGCAGCAGTTCAGCAGATTGGCCTTACACTTGGAGAAACAGAGCAGAAGGATCCAGAAGCAGCAACAAAAGATGATGCAGATCATTTAATGAAGGAGCTTGAAGGTGCTCTCAGCAAGGAAGAAATTGCTCAGGTAGAAGAATTCTCAAAGAAGATAGATATTAATAATACAAATGCCATTATACAGTATGGCGCAGGTCCTCAGAAGAAGATGGCAGACTTCTCAGAAAAGACTCTTGAGAATGTTAGATCAAAGGATTTAGGTGAAGTAGGTGGCCTTCTCTCAGGTCTTGTAACAGAAATCAAGGGCTTTGATATTGAAGATGAAAAAGGCAGCGGACTCTTCGGCTTCTTTAAGAAGAAGGCAAATTCTCTCACTGAAATAAAGGCTAGATATGATAAGGTAGAGGTAAATGTTGATAAGATAGTTAAGTCACTTGACAAGCATCAGATTACTCTTCTTAAGGATGTAGCAATGCTTGATCAGATGTATGCTCTTAACCAGACATACTACAAGGAGCTTTCAATGTACATTCTTGCTGGAAAGAAGAAAATACAGCATATGAAGACTGTAGATCTTCCAGAACTTCAGAAGAAGGCTCAGGAGTCAGGTTCAGCAGAGGATGCTCAGAAGGCAAATGATATGTCAGCTATGATCACTCGTTTTGAGAAGAAGGTCAATGACCTTATGCTTACTAGAATGATCGCAATCCAGACAGCACCTCAGATCCGTATGATTCAGTCAAATGATCAGGTAATGGCTGAAAAGATCCAGTCGACTATCGTAAATACAATTCCACTCTGGAAGCAGCAGATGGTACTTACACTTGGTGTAGAGCATCAGGCACAGGCGGCAAAGGCAGAGCGTGAAGTTACAGATATGACAAATGAGCTTCTTAAGAAGAATTCAGAAAAGCTCAAGATGGCTACAATCGAGACCGCTAAGGAGACAGAGAGAGGCATTGTAGATATCGAGACTCTTAAGAAGACAAATGAGAATCTTATCTCTACTATTGATGAGGTTATCAAGATACAGACAGAGGGTCGTGCAAAGCGTCAGCAGGCAGAGGCAGAGCTTGGTAAGATGGAGACAACTCTAAAGAAGAAGCTTCTTGAGGTGAAGGCAGACTAAATTAATCTGTTTTAAGGAAGAAACGAAAGGAAATAAAAGAAATGAAAAAGAAACTCGTGACAATGCTACTTACAGGAGCAACTGTAGCATCAATTGCATTTACAGGCTGCTCATCAAAGAGTGCAGAAACAACTACTCAGGCAACAACAGAGGCAACATCCCAGACAACATCGACAGACGAAAGTGTAACAGATCCTACAGCTACACAAGATGGTAGTGACTCAGCATCAGCAGGTTCATACCTTGATCCTAAGGGTGAAGTAACTCTTGGAAAATACCTTGGAGTTGAAGTAGCAAAGGAAAAGGTTGAGGTTACTGACGAAGAGGTTGCAACTGACATTCAGAATGAAATTGAAAATAGTACCTATTATGAAGAGGTTACTGATCATGATACCGTTCAGAATGATGATGTTGTAAATATTGATTATGTGGGAAGCATTGACGGGGAAGAGTTTGAAGGTGGAGCAGATTCAGGATATGATCTTGATATAGCAAATAGCACATTTATAGATGGCTTTGCAGAAGGCATAATAGGAATGAAGGTAGGGGAGAAAAAGAATGTAGTTGTTACTTTCCCTGATCCATACGTGAATAATGAAGATCTTTCAGGTAAAGAAGCAGTTTTTGCAGTCACTCTTAATAAAATTGAGAAGGAAGTTACTCCAGTATTTAATGATGAGTATGTTCAGGAGAATTCTGAATATTCTACGGTAGAAGAGTATAAGGCAGCAAGAAAGGAAGAAATGCTTGCTGAAAAAGAGGAAACAGCTGCAACAAATTGGGAGCAGGCAGTGCTCCAGAATGTAATAGACGGATCAACTTTTACAAATCTCTCAGATGCAGATATTGAGTCTTATGTTGCTGAAATGACATCTTACTATGAGAGCATGGCTGAATCTTATGGTATTGATTTTGCTACCTTCCTTATGTATTTCATGGGAACGGATGAGGCAACCTTCAAGGAGCAGGCTAAAACTCAAGGAGATTTTGTAGTAAAGCAGAATCTTGTTTTAAAGAAGATTATCGAGACGGAAAATCTTACTGTTTCAGACGAAGAGTATGCAACTGGACTTGCAGAATATGCAGCTCAGTATGGCTATGAAGACACAGCAGAATTCGAGAACACAGTTGGTAAGGAAAGTGTTCAGGACGCTCTTGTATATGACAAAGCTTATAATTTAATTATAAGCAGTGCTGTTGCTACAGAAGCAGCAGCTTCAACAGTAAGTGAATAATTTCTGAGGTTTCAGTATCGAGAGACAGAGCAAAGTGCTCTGTCTCTTTTTTTGTGTCGAAGAAGTTTTGCTGGTAGGGTTTCGAAAATCAATACTTTAAGAATACTTTAAAAGAGCAATGAGTTTAGTGAATTTTCGTAAAAAATCACCAAATGAATGAAAGACTATGAGAAGAAGGAGGGAAAAATAGGAAATAGTAGAAAGATAGAGTAACAATAAATGTAAAAAAAGAAACCGATTTAGTAAAATAAGATACATATTAATAAATCAGGGAAGGAGTAAAATCTCAAAATAAATGAAATAATAGAAGTTTTTACAGAAAAAAATGAAAAGTTGAAATCCAGTAAAATAGCGGGTTTCAAGGGGAAGATGGAAAAAAGTATGTCTAAATTACAAAATTTCTGTAAACGCTTACATATGCAAAATAGTAATATTTTAGTGATATTTTAAGTTATGTACTACGAAAACGGTTTACTAAAAATCGTGCAGTAATAAAAAAATATGCTCAAAAATGCCCAAAATAAAGGCTTTGTTAATAGTTTTTTTTTATGATTTCCTTTTTTTGCAAGCGGTTTGTCGAAAATTCTCTAAAATATTTTAAAAAAGTACTTGATTTTTTGTATAAAATGTAGTATGATGAAAATGCGAAAACGATTAAGTACGTTAAGCGGTGATTTTAAATGTTGGAGGCAAGCATTTATGGTATCTGTTAAAGACATTGCTGCTAGGTGCCATGTTTCGGTAGCTACAGTCAGCAAGGCACTTAATGGGTACAGCGACATCAGTGAATCAAAGCGGAAATTAATTAAGGATACGGCTCAGGAAATGGGTTATTTCCCAAATGCTGCAGCAATCGCCCTTAAGACAAACCGTTCCTACAACATAGGCATTCTCTTCGAGGATGCAGCCGGAAACGGTTTTACCAACGAGTATTATGCTCAGCTCCTACAAGCTATAAAGCAAGAGGCTGAATCTAGAGGATATGACATTACGTTCATATATAATAAGATCGGCGGGCGGCAGGTTACATATTTGGAGCACTGCAGATATCGTGGTGTAGATGGTGTCGTAATGGTCTGCATCGATTATAACCTTCCGGAAGTAGCAGAACTGATAAAGTCAGAACTACCGGTTGTTACTATCGATCATGTCTTTGACAATGCTATGTCAGTTAGTTCTGACAATGGCAGAGGTATTAGCGAGCTTGTGAAATATGTTTATGACATGGGTCACAGGAAGATTGCTTTTATTTACGGAGACGAAACGTCGGTAACCCGAGACCGTCTGACAGGCTTTTATCGAACAATCGATGAGCTTGGTGTCGTAGTACCAGATGAATACGTTCTTCAAAGCAGTTATAGAAATCCAGACAAATCTAAAGATTGCACTGCAAAGCTTTTAGATTTAAAGGATCCACCTACCTGCATCTTATATCCGGATGACTTTGCAGCCATCGGTGGTATAAATGAAATAAAAGCAAGGGGATTAAGAATCCCAGAGGATATCTCTGTGGTCGGCTACGATGGCATTAGCTATTCGAAGGTCATGGAACCATCGCTCACTACTGTCGAGCAGGATACTTCCAAATTAGGAAAGACGGCCGCAGCAAATCTTATTCGTTTAATCGAGAAGCCCAAAACTACATCTCTTTCGAGAGAAATCATACAAGGGCATGTTCTCATAGGAAAGTCGGTAAGCCGACTTAAATTTTAAAGGAGGAATTGAATTTATGAGAAAGTTCAACAGATTTATGGCACTGTCACTTACAGTTGCTATGGCAGCAGCAAGCTTCGCAGGATGCGGAGACAAGACACAGGATTCAACAACAGCAGCAACAACAGCAGCAACAACAAAAGCAACAGATGCTGGAACAGACGCTGGAACAGATTCAACAACAACAGCAGCAGCTACACCATCTGGTGAAGGCGAAGGTTCAGTTCTTAACATCCAGTGCTGGAACGAAGAGTTCAAGTCAAGAGTTACAGATCATTATCCAGGATACACAGAAGTAGATGCTACTCATGGTAAGATCGGTGATGTTGATGTAGTATGGACAATCACACCAACTGATAATAACGCTTATCAGAATCATCTTGATGAGATTCTTCCAGGAAATGCTGATGCTGCAGCTGATGATAAGGTAGATATCTTCCTTATGGAAGCAGACTATGCTCTTAAGTATGTTAATAACGATGTATCAATGCCAGTTGCAGATCTTGGCATTGCAGATGCAGATATCGCAGATCAGTATCAGTACACAAAGGATATCGTTACAAGTTCAGATGGAAAGTTAAAGGGTCTTTCATGGCAGGCTTGCTCAGCTGGTCTTATTTATAACCGTGATGCAGCAGCAGAGGTTCTCGGAACAGAAGATCCAGATGCAGTTCAGGAATTCGTAAAGGATTGGGCTACATTCAACACAACAGCAGCTAAGCTTAAGGATGCTGGCTACAACGTAGTTTCAACAGTTAACGATACATACCGTGTATATTCAAATAACGTATCAGGACCATGGGTAACTGATGGAAAGATTACAATCGATGCAAACATTTCACAGTGGGTTACAGATTCAAAGGCTCTTGTAGATGCAGGCGAGACAACAACATTCGGCCTCTGGAGCGATGAGTGGTCAGCAGGTTTCTATCCAGATGGAAAGGTATTTGCTTACTTTGGACCAGCTTGGCTCATCAACTTCTGTATGGCAGCTGATACTGCAGGCTCAATTGCTAATTCAGGCAGATGGGGCTACACAGTTGGACCACAGTCATTCTATTGGGGCGGAACTTGGATTGCAGCAGCTAACGGAACAGATAACCCAACACTTGTAAAGGATATCATGCTTACAATGACAACAGACAAGGCTGTTCTTAAGGAAATCGTTCAGAAGGATTCAGATTGCGTAAACTGCCCATCACTTCTTAATGAGCTTGCAGCAGATACATCATTCTCAAGCAAAATCCTTGGCGGACAGAACCCATACGCAATGCTCGCTGCAGGTGCTGAGAAGGTTGACATGAGCAACATTTCAGCATACGATCAGGGATGTAACGAAGAGTTCCAGAACGCTATGACAAACTACTTCGATGGAAAGGCAACTCTTGAAGAGGCTACAGATAACTTCTACAAGGCAGTTGTAGAGAAGTACCCAGAGCTTACATACTAATTTGTAAGAATAGGTGAATTAAAATAGCAGTAATTAAAATTACTCTTGAAAAACTATTTTAAGCGAACTTAAAGTTCCACCTGCCTGTTATGATGGCGGGCAGGTGGTTATTTTTGCCCTTTCAGGGGCGACAGCAGCCTTTTAATTACTTAAAGGGCCACTGTAGTTTCTGAAACGAGGTAGGGTTCAGAAGTATTTGGAGGAAATTATGGAAAAGCAAAAAAAGGGTAATATTGTTAGATTTAACAGATGGGGATATTATTTCCTTATACCTTTCATTGTAGTGTATCTTTTATTCTCATTTATTCCACTTATAAGAACATTCTATAACAGTTTATTTGAGAATTATAAATCAGGTCTTAACCAGATAGGTCCTAACTTTGTTGGTTTTAGGAATTTTGTGGATATTTTCAAAAATGGTGACATGCTTAAGTATTTTGGCAATACTCTCCTCATGTGGATCATAGGTTTCATTCCACAGATATTCTTTTCACTTCTTCTAGGTGCATGGTTCACAGATCCAAGCCTCAAGCTTAAGTGTCAGAGATTCTTCAAGACAGTTATCTATTTGCCAAATCTCATCATGGCATCAGCTTTTGCAATGCTCTTCTTTACATTATTTGCAGGAAATGATAGTGGCCCTATAAATGGTCTTCTTATATCTCTTAAAATAATAGATGAGCCATTTGCATTTTTTAAGGATGTTGTAGCAGTAAGAAGCCTTGTTGGTTTCATGAACTTCATAATGTGGTTCGGTAATACAACAATCCTCTTAATGGCTGGTATGATGGGTATTGATCCAGCTCTCTTTGAAGCAGCAGAGGTTGACGGAGCAACTGCAACTCAGGTATTCTTTAAGATTACACTTCCACTTCTTCGTCCTATTCTCGTATACGTACTTATGACTTCTCTTATCGGTGGTCTTCAGATGTTCGATGTACCACAGGTCCTTACAAACGGTAAAGGCGATCCTAATAGATCAGCTATGACACTTATCATGTACCTCAACAGACATATTTCAGTAAGTAAGAACTGGGGCATGGGCGGTGCTCTTTCAGTAGTACTGTTCTTTGTTACAGGTGCTCTTAGCTTAGTTGTTTACAAGGTATCAAATGGTAAGAAAAAGGACAATAGTTATAAGTAAAGAGGAGGAAATAATTTATTATGGAAAGAAAAGAAAAAGGAATGGGCATAAAGGCCAGAAGATTATTAGCATATATTGTGCTCATAATAATTTCCATCCTTTGCCTCATTTGGTTCTATATACTTTTTATCAACGCAACTAGATCTAAGGGTGAACTTACCCAGGGCTTTACACCAATACCTAGTACTCATGCCTTGGAAAACTGGGTAAATGTTTATAATGGTACATTGCCTATATTTAGAGGTATGATCAATAGCTTGATTGTTGCTCTTTCAAGCGCAGTAGTTTCAACATACTTCTCAACAATGACAGCATTTGCAATTCATGCTTATGATTTCAAGATCAAGAATGCAGTATTTACCTTCATTCTTATGATCATGACAATACCAACTCAGGTTACAGCACTTGGTTTCATAGAGCTCGTTCAGAAGATGGGACTTGAGGATAATTATATTCCTCTCATTGTTCCAACAATAGCAGCACCGGTAACCTTCTTCTACATGAAGCAGTATATGGATTCAGTTCTTCCTCTTTCACTTATAGAGGCAGCAAGAATTGATGGTGCAGGAGAATTTAGAATCTTTAATCAGATTGTAGTTCCTCTTATGAAGCCAGCAATAGCTGTACAGGCAATCTTTACATTTGTTAGTAGCTGGAATAACTACTTCACACCAGCCCTTGTTCTTCATAAAGAAAATATGAAGACACTTCCTATTCTCATTGCTCAGTTAAGAGGTGCAGACTTCCTTAAGTTTGATATGGGTCAGGTTTACATGATGATTGCATTCTCAATCTTCCCTGTAATTGTAATTTATCTTATACTTTCAAAGTACATCGTTGGTGGTGTTACACTCGGCGGCGTTAAGGGTTGATTTAGATTAAATTGCCAGTCTTCTTAAATTCATCATATTTCTCCCTTTTACACTCTCCATAAAGTATTTATGGAGAGTGTATTTTTTTACATTGCTAAATGTATAAAAAAATGATATAATAAGTAGGATTATGCCAATAAGCAGAAGGAGAAGCTGCTTATTGGAAGGTAAATTAGTGGCTGAATTTACGAAATAGAAAGGTTTGATGTATGTCATTAGCAACTTTTAAAAGAGGCATTCATCCTTATGAAGGAAAAGAGCTTTCGATGGATAAAAAAACGATAGCTTATCTGCCAAAGGGTGAACTTGTGTATCCATTATCGCAGCATATTGGGGCACCTGCAAAGCCTATCGTAAAGGTAGGAGATCGGGTGTTGGTCGGACAGATGATAGCAGAGGCGGGAGGCTTTATTTCTGCACCTATTATCAGCTCTGTGTCAGGAACGGTAAAGAAAATAGAGCCGAGACCTGTGATAAATGGAACCAAATGTATGTCCATTATCATCAGTAATGATGAAAAATATGATTCAATTGAAAATTTTGGAAAGCACCGTGATGTAAGTAAGCTTACAGCTAAGGAAATAGTGAAGCTTGTAAGCGATGCAGGCATAGTAGGAATGGGCGGTGCTGGTTTTCCAACGGCTGTAAAGCTATCCCCAAAAAATCCGGATGAAATTGATTATTGCATAGTAAATGGTTCAGAATGCGAACCATATCTTACCTCAGACTACCGCATGCTTTTAGAGGAACCAGAGCATGTAATAGGTGGTCTTAAAATCATGCTTTCATTATTTAAAAATGCAAAGGGCATTATAGCAATAGAAAATAATAAGCCAGAGGCTGTAAAGGTCGTAAAAGGGCTTTTAAAGGATGAAGATAAAATTTCTGTAGTTGTTCTTAAGACAAAGTACCCGGAGGGTGCAGAAAGAATGCTTATAAAGGCGGTTACGGGAAGAGAAATAAATTCAAAGATGCTTCCTGCTGATGCAGGCTGCATAGTAGATAATGTAGATACCGTAATAGCTATAGATAATGCAGTGCGTTTCAATAGACCATTAGTAAGAAGAATAGTTACTGTTACAGGAGACTGCATAAAAGAGCCTGGAAATTATGCGGTAAGGGTTGGAACCTTATATTCAGAGCTTTTAGAAGAAGCTGGAGGCTTTACGAAGGAGCCGGAAAAAATAATATCAGGTGGACCGATGATGGGACAGGCCATGTATTCACTTGATGTACCTATTACCAGAATAGGCTCAGCCCTTCTTACTATGTCAAAGGACAAGGTATCAGAATATGAACCAGGACCATGCATTCACTGCGGCAGATGTGTAGCAGCCTGCCCTGAAAATCTTGTTCCTACACTTATGTACAAAACGGCAAAGAAAATGGACATAGATGCTTTTAGAAGCATGGATGGACTTGAATGCTGTGAATGCGGATCGTGCTCATATGTGTGTCCAGCAAAAATACCACTTACTCAGAGCTTCAAGCTGATGAGAAGAGCGGTAATGGACGATAATAAGAAAAAGGCCGAGGAAGCTAAAAAAGCAGCTGAGGCGGGAAAGGAGAACTAGAGATGGCAAAGCTACTTCATGTATCATCATCACCTCATGACAGAAGCCCTGTCACTACTCGTTCTCTCATGAGAGATGTAATAATTTCACTTCTCCCTGCAACACTGTGGGGAATATACAGATTTGGATTCAGGGCTTTTATGATTATTCTGATAAGTATCACTACAGCTGTAGTGACAGAGTATGCTTATATAAAGCTGTTCAAATTAAAGCCGCATCCATTTGAGGCATCAGCAGTTGTAACGGGCCTTCTCCTTGCACTTAACCTTCCGGTGTCAGTACCTTACTGGATACCGATTCTTGGTTCGGTATTTGCGATAGTAGTCGTAAAAATGCTATATGGAGGCCTAGGCTATAACTTTATGAATCCTGCACTTGGAGCAAGATGCTTTTTGGTAATAAGCTTTGCAGGAATCATGACAAATTTTAATGTAGAAAAAGGCAATGTATTTGTAAATGGTGCTTCTGGAATAGATGGAATATCCGGAGCTACTCCGCTTGCAGTAGTAAAGGGCGGTGAATTAGCAAACGCAACGCTCTTTGATATGTTTTTTGGTTTAACAGCAGGAACAATAGGAGAGGTAAGTGCCTTCTTATTAATTCTTGGAGGACTTTATCTGATCATTAAAAAGGTAATCTCTCCGATAATTCCTTTTACTTATATAATTACCCTTGTAATATTTGTAGTTATATTTGGTGGTCATGGCTTTGATGTTGATTATATAGCAAAGGAAATCTTCGGAGGAGGCCTTATGCTTGGAGCCTTCTTCATGGCGACAGATTATGTTACAAGCCCGGTCACAACAAAGGGAAGATTTATATTTGCAGTAATATTAGGCTTACTTACAGGTTTATTTAGAATATATGGAAATTCAGCAGAGGGCGTTTCCTATGCAATTATTTTTACAAATATCTTAGTTCCACTAATAGAAAAATTCTCGATGCCTAAAGCCTTTGGAACGGGAAAAAGAGCATATAAAAGGGCAGCAGGTAACTGATGCAGAGTGCATCTAGAAGCATCTAGAATAGGAGGATAAAATGGAACAAAATGTAGCAGCGGCAGTCGTAAAAGAGAAAAATGCTATAAAGCCCGAAAAAGCAAAAAAAGAATCAGCAGGAGGCACCTCCATAGTAAAGGACGCTCTTATCCTGATGGTAATAACGCTAGTAGCAGCAGTGCTTTTAGGTTTAGTAAATGAACTAACAAAGGGCCGGATAGCAGAACTTAAGGAGCAGGCAAAGCAGGATGCCTATAAGGCTGTATATGCGGATGCACTTAGCATAAATACAGATATAAATGCTGAAGTAAATGCAGAATTAAAGAAGGCCATAGATAATCAGGAGAGCATATTAAGTGCTGCAGGAATATCGAATATTACCATTGACGAAGCAGCAACAGCTGTAGGCGCTGATGGTAATGTACTTGGCTATTGCATATTAATAACTAATTCAAAGGGCTATGGCGGAAAAATCACATTAGCACTTGGAATCAGTCTTGAAGGAGAAATAAAGGGAATAGCCTTCACAACACTTGCAGAATCCCCGGGCCTTGGAATGAGAGCAGACGAGACTTGGTTCAAGGATCAGTTTAAGGGAATAAAAAGTGATTCTGTAGTATATACAAAGGATGGAACCGGAGCATCGAGCACAGAGGATAATGTGATAGACTCAATAAGCGGTGCCACAATCAGTACAAGAGCGGTTACTAATTCAGTAAATGCAGGAATAACCTTTGTATCAAAGATCGGAGAATGATTATGAATAAATGCGTCGAAAGAATAGTGAACGGCGTTGTAAAGGAAAATCCTACCTTCGTGCTCATGCTCGGAATGTGTCCGACACTGGCCATAACCACCTCGGCCATGAACGGCATATCAATGGGACTTTGTACGACGGCGGTACTTGCAATGTCAAATCTTCTTATATCAATGCTCAGAAAAGTAATACCGGATAAGGTAAGAATGCCGGCCTTCATAGTAATTGTAGCAAGCTTTGTTACCTTAGTGCAGATGCTTCTTGGGGCATATCTGCCAGAGCTTAATAAAACTCTTGGTATATATATTCCTCTAATCGTAGTAAACTGCATAATTCTTGGAAGAGCAGAATCCTATGCTTATAAAAATCCAGTGCTTCCATCCTTCTTTGATGGAATCGGAATGGGAATAGGCTTTACAATAGGAATAACCCTTATCGGAATGGTAAGAGAATTATTAGGAGCAGGAGAGCTCTTTGGTTTTAGAGTAATGCCTAGCTCATATCAGCCGATTTCAATATTTGTAATGGCACCTGGAGCTTTCCTTGTATTAGCACTCCTTACAGGACTTCAGAATAAATTCAATGCACCAAGTGCAACGAATGTAGAAGAGTGTGACAAAGAAAAAAGAGAAGGCCTTGAATGTAATGGAAATTGCATGAGCTGTGCAGGTCTTGCTTACGAGAAAAATCATTTATTGATAGAGCAGGCAGCAGAAAAAAGAGAAGCTGAAAGAAAGGCAGCCCTAGCAGAAAAGGCGAAGGCAGCTGCAGCTGCAAAGGCTGCAAAGGCAGCAGAAAGTAAGGCGGCAGAAAAGCCAGCCGAAAGCAAGACGGAAGAAAAGCCAGCTGACAGTAGGGCAGCAGGAAAGCCAGCTGAAAGCAAGACGGAGGGAGGAGATAATAAATGAAAGAATTACTAGTGATTTTAATATCTACAGCCTTCGTAAATAACGTAGTGCTCAGCCGTTTCCTTGGAATATGTCCATTCCTTGGAGTATCAAAGAAGATAAAGACGGCAGCAGGAATGGGAGCAGCCATCATATTTGTAGTAACCCTAAGCTCCTTTTTAACAGCACTTATCTACAAATTCGTATTAGTAAAAACAGGTCTTGAATATATGAATACCATAGTATTCATCGTAGTAATAGCAGCACTGGTTCAGCTTATCGAAATGTTCTTAAAAAAGAACGTACCATCTCTTTATAAGGCACTTGGAGTATATCTGCCTCTTATAACAACCAATTGCTGCGTACTTGGAACAGCAATCACAAACGTAGATGAAGGCTATAATCTTCTTCAGGCAGTGGTGAATGGAATAGGAACCTCAGTAGGTTTTTGCATAGCAATAGTAATCATGGCTTCAATTAGAGAGCATCTTGAGGATGCACCGATACTAAAGAATGTAAAGGGCTCTCCAATAGTATTAGTAACAGGAGCGCTTATGGCAATTGCATTCTGTGGCTTTTCAGGAATACTGTAAGGACTATTGCAATCGTTGCTTTTAGAAATACTATAAAGACTATTGCAATTGGTGTTTTTAGGAATACCGCAATGGCAACTATGTTCCAGGCTAAAAGCCCTGAAGGTATGGGCTGCATACGGAAAGATTAGCCGTGTAATAAGTGTCTCAGCTCATCACGTTTGATCTGAAGGTATGGGCTGCATATGGAAAGATTAGCAGCATGAAGTGAATGGAGAATTTGTATGGTTTATAATATAATGATTTTGGCCATTGACATGAAGATGGTGGGGACTGCGGCTCTAGTAGTAGGAGTGATAGGTCTTGTAGTAGGAATACTATTAGGACTTGCCGGAAAGGTCTTTGCTGTCAAGGTCGATGAAAAGGAATTAAAGGTAAGAGATGAGCTTCCTGGAAATAACTGCGGTGGCTGCGGATATGCAGGCTGTGATGACTGCGCAAAGGCAATAGCAGAAGGAAAAGCGCCGGCAAATGCCTGCCCTGTAGCCAGTAAGGAAATTCATCAGAAAATAGCAGAAATAATGGGCGTATCAGCAGAGGCGGCTGAAAGAAAGGTAGCCTTTGTAAAATGTGCAGGAACCTGTGAGAAGGCGGTAAGAAAGTATAATTATGACGGAATCCAGGATTGTAAAATGGCAAAGCTTGTACCAGGCGGAGGAGATAAAGCCTGCAGCTATGGCTGTCTTGGACTAGGAAGCTGTGTAAAGGCATGTCAGTTCGATGCAATCCATATAGTTGATGGAATAGCAAAGGTAGACACTGAAAAATGTGTAGCCTGCGGGCAGTGCATGCTTGAATGTCCTCAGCACCTTATAGAGCTGGTTCCAGAAAGTGCAAAGATGAAGGTACAGTGCGCATCTCATGACCTGGGCCCTGCAGTAATGAAGGCCTGTAGTGCAGGCTGCATAGCATGCAAGATCTGCGAAAAGAACTGTGAATTTGATGCAATCCATGTAGAAGACGCAGTAGCTCATATCGACTATGAAAAGTGTACAAGATGCGGAAAATGTGCAGAAAAATGTCCTAAAAAGATAATAACCGTAAAATAGGAAAGAGACCTAAAAAGGAAATAACCGTAAAATAGGAAAAATGTCCTAAAAAGATAATAACCGTAAAATAGGAAAGAGTCCTAAAAAGATAATAACCGTAAAATTTCCGTATTAAGAAAACCAGGTAGAAATTCAAAAAAAGTAATTGAAATAATCAAAAAATAAAAATGCGTCTTTTTAAAAAAGCAAAGCTACTGCATCTTAAAAAAAATACCAGCAAAGGTCAGAGCTTTATTTAGTAAAGAGAACTTGACAAAATCTCTGTATGGGTTTAAAATAAGGCGCAACGGTGCGTGGCTCAGTTTGGTAGAGCGCTGCGTTCGGGACGCAGAGGCCGCAGGTTCGAATCCTGTCGCACCGATTTGTTATATTATGGTATTTTTAAGCATTGGGCATGTCTATTATGTCTTATTATCGTAGTGTAAAAAATCGTATTAAAAATTTGAGAGGAAGTACTTATGGCAGAAGAAATTAAGAATGTAAATGAATCAAAGAATTTTATAGAAGAAATAATTGACGAAGACATAAAGGAAGGAAAGTGTCAAAAGGTAGTGACACGTTTCCCGCCAGAGCCAAATGGCTATCTTCATATTGGACATGCAAAGTCAATAATCCTTAATTCAGGTCTTGCTGAGGAATATAATGGTACCTTCAATCTCAGATTTGACGACACAAATCCAATGAAGGAAAAGACAGAATTTGTAAAATCTATCACAGAGGATGTAAAGTGGCTTGGTGCTGATTTTGGAGATAAGATCTATTTTGCATCAGATTACTTTGATATAATGTATGAGGCAGCAGTAAAGCTTATAAAGAAGGGAAAGGCCTTTGTCTGCGACCTTACAGCAGATGAAATCCGTGAATATCGTGGAACTCTTACAGAGCCAGGAAAGAATAGCCCATATAGAGACAGAAGCATAGAGGAAAATCTTGATTTATTCGAAAGAATGAAAAATGGAGAATTCCCGGATGGATCAAAGGTACTTCGTGCAAAGATAGATATGGCATCACCAAACATAAATATGCGTGATCCTATCATCTACCGTATTGCGCGCATGGAGCATCATAACACAGGGAATAAGTGGTGCATCTATCCAATGTACGATTTTGCACACCCAATCGAGGATGCAACAGAGGGAGTTACTCACTCAATCTGTACACTCGAATTCGAGGATCATCGCCCATTATACAACTGGGTAGTAAATGAACTTGAATATGCAAATCCTCCAAAGCAGATAGAATTTGCAAAGCTTTACTTAAAGAACGTAGTCACAGGAAAGCGTTACATCAAAAAGCTTGTAGAGGATAAAGTAGTAGATGGCTGGGACGATCCAAGACTTGTTACAATCAGTGCGCTCCGCCGCCGCGGCTTTACCCCGGAATCACTCCGTCAGTTCGTAAAGCTCTCAGGTATCTCAAAGGCAAACAGCGTAAGTGATTATGCACTTCTTGAATATTGCATTAGAGAAGACTTAAAGCTCAAGGCAAAGAGAGTAATGGCAGTAGTAGACCCAATAGAGCTCATCATTACCAATTACCCTGATGATCAGACAGAAAAGCTTACAGCATCAAATAATCCAGAAAATGAAGCAATGGGTGAAAGAGAAATGACTTTTGGAAAGAAGCTTTATATCGAGCGTGATGATTTTATGATCGAGCCACCAAAGAAGTATTTCAGACTTTATCCAGGCAATGAAGTAAGATTAATGAATGCTTACTTTGTAAAGTGTACTGATTATGAGACAGACGAAAATGGCAATGTTACAAAGGTATATGCGACCTACGATCCAGAAACTAAGAGCGGAAGCGGTTTTACAGGAAGAAAGGTAAAGGGCACCATACACTGGGTACATCAGGACACAGCAGTAAAGACAACAGCACGCCTTTACGAGAACCTTATCGATGAAGAAAAGGGCGTATATAATGAAGAGGATGGAAGCATGAATTTAAATCCAAATTCCATCACAGTAAAGGACAACTGCTATGTAGAAGCAGCCATAAAGGATGCGAAGCCATATGAAAGCTTCCAGTTCTTAAGAAATGGTTTCTTTACAGTAGATTATAAGGATACAACAGCTGATCATCTCGTATTTAATAGAATCTGTTCACTTAAGAGCAGCTACAAGCCAGGCGTATAAAGAAAAGCTTCTATAGCTTGTACAATATTTTTATAAGTTAAATCAGGAGGAAATAAGAATGAAGCTCTGGGGCGGACGTTTTACCAAGGAAGAAAATAAACTCGTAGATAATTTTAATGCATCGATATCCTTTGACCAGAAGTTCTATAAGCAGGATATACGTGGATCAAAGGCGCATGTTACAATGCTTGCAAAACAGGGAATCCTTACAGAGGCAGAAAGAGATGAAATCATTTCCTGCCTTGATGGCATACTTGCAGATGTAGAAAGCGGAAAGCTTGAAATAGATGATACTTATGAGGATATCCATACCTTCGTAGAAGCAAACCTTATAGAAAGAATCGGAGCAACAGGAAAGAAACTTCATACAGGAAGAAGCCGTAACGACCAGGTAGCTCTTGACATGAAGCTCTATACAAGAGACGAAGTAGATGAAGTAAAGGAAGTTCTCTATACTCTTATGAAGACCCTTTATAAGATAATAGATGAAAATCAGGAGACCTATATGCCAGGCTTTACTCACCTTCAGAAGGCTCAGCCGGTTACTTTATCTCACCATGTAGGAGCATATTTTGAAATGTTTAAACGTGACAGAAGCCGTTTGACAGATATCAGAAAGAGAATGAATACCTGTCCTCTTGGTGCAGGAGCTCTTGCAGGAACAACTTACCCACTTGATAGAGAATATACAGCTTCACTTCTTGATTTTGATAGTGCAACCAATAATAGCATGGATTCAGTATCAGATAGAGATTATCTCATTGAGTTTTTAGACGCACTTTCAATCATAATGATGCATTTATCAAGATTCTCAGAGGAAATAATCCTTTGGAATTCAAATGAATATAAATTTATAGAGCTTGACGATTCCTATTCAACAGGAAGTTCGATCATGCCACAGAAAAAGAACCCGGATATTGCAGAGCTTATCCGTGGAAAGACAGGAAGAGTATATGGCGCCTTAATGGGCCTTCTTACAACAATGAAGGGAATTCCTCTTGCCTATAATAAGGACATGCAGGAAGATAAGGAAGGCGTATTTGATGCAATAGATACAGTAAAGGGCTGCATAATGCTCTTTAATGGAATGATATCAACAGCAAAATTCAATGACGCAAGAATGAGAAAGTCAGCAGCAATGGGCTTTACAAACGCAACAGATGCAGCAGATTATCTCGTAGAGCATGGAATCCCATTCCGTGATGCACATGGAATTATTGGCACCCTTGTACTTAAGTGCATAGAAAAGAACTGCGCTCTTGATGATCTTTCAATGGAAGATTATAAAGAGGCATGCCCGGCCTTTGAAGAAGACATTTACGAGGCAATCAAGATGGAGACCTGTGTAGATAAGAGAAATACAAAGGGAGCTCCAGGAAGAGAAGCCATGAAGCAGTTCGTAGAAGAGTGTGGAAGATACTTGAAAGAAGAATATGCTTGAAATTTGGGTTTAAAAATGTTATAATTTCATAAGTATATAAGAACTAGGACAAGCGTTGTCAGTGCGCTTGTGCGTAACTATCAACCAAAAATTATAATGAAAGGTCGTGAAAAAATGGCAGACGAAAAGAAAAAGGGATTCTTCAAGAAGTTTGCAGAAGAATTCAAGGCATTTGCTCTTAAAGGCAATGTAGTTGATATGGCAATTGGTGTGATTATCGGTGGAGCTTTTACAGGTATCGTAACAGCCTTCACCAATTCCTTCATCAATCCTATTATCAGCAGTTTTGGTGCTGGAACCGTAGGCGGTGCGATTCAGCTTCCATGGGCAGTAAAGGATGGAGTGGCTAAGGAAGGAACAGCTATTCTTTACGGAGACTTCATTACAGCTATTATTAATTTCATTATCGTAGCACTTGTATTATTTGTAATGCTTAAGGCAGCAAATAAGCTTATGAATCTGAAAAAGAAGCCGGAAGCTCCAGCAGCTCCAACAACAAAGAAGTGTCCATATTGCTTATCAGAAATCCCTATCGGAGCAACAAGATGTGCTCATTGTACATCAGAGCTTACAGATAAGATGGCAGCAGATATGAAGAAGTAATTCATTTGATATAATTTAATTAATTATAATCAGAAAGGAATCTTGCTAAATGCAGGGTTCCTTTTTTATACTCCAAAAATTGGAAACTATAATCAATTACTGGAAACTATTTAGGAAAGGTGCTCTATCTTGAAGCGCCTACCATGAATTCCTTTTATCCGCATACCAGAAAGAAGCAAAATATATCTGATGTATTAAATGCAATTTTATCGTATGCCGTTAGGGTGAATAACATACCGAAAGGGCATAGCCATCAAGTATTTTGGTGAAAATATATTTTACATAGGGACCATCGAGGGTGTTTACGGAGCGCAGGTCAGATAAAAGGCCGTGTCCGGAACATTTCGAGAAGGCCTCTTTTCTTGTCCAGATTTCAAAGAAACGTTCATTTCTCTTATCGCCTGTTTCTTCAAGAACGTATTTTTTTTCTTCTAGATGGAAAACTGAATCCATTACCTTTAAGGGAGCAGCCTTTATCCTCTCGATATCGGTACCTATTGATCCGTTTTTGATGACACCAAGAAAAACAGCATTCTTAGTATGGGAAAAATTGAAGTCGATACTATCAGAGCCTAATAAATGTCCGCACTTATCAGGATCTAAATAAGGCTTTCCGTTTTCTTCACATAAGAAGTGTAATTCATTGTTTTTACAATTAAGCAAATGTATAAGGCAGTAACGGGTAAGAACTGCACCGTATAAGGAGAGCACCTTATCAACGTCAAAATGGTATTTAAGGATTTTTTCTCTTCTATCAGCTGAAACATATTTTAAAAGCTTCTCATGAAAAGAGCCGAACTGCTCCTCAGTGTTTTTTATCAAATACAGCTGTAAGTTATTAAAAGTCTCACCGGTGTCTTTTGCCATATACACCTGTAGGTCCTTAGGAATTTCTGAATGCTCCATTTACTATAGCACCCCTTCTTTAACTGAACAATATGAATTACAGCTTTTATTTTAATTATGTAAAAGGAATATGTCAATCATTAATGCAAGTCACCATTGATATATGTCACCAGTAATATATGTTACCATTGATGTAGTCACCAATAATATATGTCACCATTGATGTAAGTTGCCATTAACGTCTTGACAAAGTCCGATAAGATGATATAATAAAATAAGCGCTGTAATATTTATGTAACAATTTAACTTTTTCGTAAAAATTACCAATTTGGTATGGAGGAATTGATGAACAAAAATATAAAGAATATAATATCTAAGAGTGCAGCAGCCGTGGCATTAGCTGCTATGCTCGTGACAGGAGAAGCGGGATACTGCAATGCAAATGATTTTGGCATTACCAGAGCAGAAATTATTACAGTAAAGGCGGCAGAAAGCTTTGACTATGTAGTATCAAATGTAAATGAATATGTAAATGTAAGAGCAGAAGCTAGCACTAGTTCAGCAATAATTGGAAAGCTTAAGAAGAATTCTTATGGAAAAATCCTTTCAAGAGGAGAAAAATGGACAAAGATAGAGTCAGGAGAAGTAGTGGGCTATGTCAGCAATAAATACCTTCTCTTTGATGAGGATGCGATAGCAAAGCTTACATCTCTTAAGAAATATAAGGCCATAGTTAATGCAAGTAAAGTAAATGTCAGGAAAGGAACGGGAACTGATACAGAAAAGGTCGGCACCGTAGATAAAGGAAGCAGATTTAATCTTATTGCCTCAAAGTCGACAGAAGAATGGATCTGCGTAAGAGGAAAGGTAAATGGAAAGACAGTAACTGCATATATTTATGCAAAATATGTTGATAAGGTAATAGAGCTTGCGGTGGCAGAAGCAGTAGGAACAGGAAATACTGAAAATGCGGCAGTTACAGGAGAAAAGGTAACTGATGCCCAGGAAAGCACAGAAACCACAAAGACAGAGGAAGAAACAAAGACCGAGGAAGAAAACAAGACAGAAACTAAGGCAGAAACCAAGGAAGAAACCAAGACAGAAACCAAGGAAGAAACCAAGACAGAGACTAAAGCAGAAGGAAAGAAGGATGACGGCGTGCCAGAGCGCACAACCAGAGCAGCAGTGACACTTAGTGATGAAGACATAATAAAGCTTGCGACCATAGTGTATATGGAATCTAATAGTGAGAGCTATGAAGGACAGCTCGCAGTAGCAAACGTAGTAATAAACAGACTTGTAAGCGGAATCTGGGGAGATACCCTTGATGACGTGCTTTATGCACCGAACCAGTTTGCAGGAGCTAAGACAAATATACCAAAATATAAGAATAAGATAAATGAAAGTAATATTAAGGCTGCAAAGGAAGCCGCAGCAGGAAATAATAATATCGGCGACTATATGTACTTCAGAACAGTAAGGGGAGCAAATCTTGCTAGCTACAAGAAGTATTATATTTTAGGAAATCACGTATTCCACTGATATCGATAAAAAGCCCTTCTGAGGACATAATATAGTACAGGGAAAACGAGAAAAATACATATTTTGGTGAAAACAAAATTCGCAAACTATAAAAAATATGTAATAACTTGCAAACAATACTGAAATGTGGTAAACTAATACGGCATAGAAGAATGGACTTCTTTGCCGTATTTTTATTTTAGGAGAAATTAGATGAAATATACACTTGTATCACCCTGCCATTTTGGACTAGAAGCAGTTCTTAAAAATGAAATCCTTGAAATTGGCGGAAAGATCGAATTTGTTGAGGATGGAAGAGTTACCTATTCAGGGGATGAAGCACTCATAGCGAGGGCGAATGTTTTTCTTCGTACAACTGAGCGTGTCCTTATTCAGGTAGGAAGGGTACATGCAGAAACCTTTGATGAGCTCTTTGAAGAGACAAAAAAGCTTCCCTGGGAGCATTATCTTCCAAAGGATGCTAAATTCTGGGTTACCAAGGCTACTTCAATAAAATCAAAGCTTTTTTCACCGACTGACATACAGAGGATAATGAAAAAGGCAATGGTAGATAAGATGTCAATGAAGTATGGAATAAAGCAGTTTCCAGAGGACGGAGCATCTTATCCTCTTAGAGTGTCCTTTTACAAGGATGATGCCATAATAGGACTTGATACCTCAGGCGAGAGCCTTCATAAGCGTGGCTATAGAAGACTTGTAAGCAAGGCGCCGATTACGGAGACCCTTGCAGCAGCTCTTATTATGCTTACACCATGGAAAAAGGATAGAATTCTAATTGATCCTTTCTGCGGAAGTGGAACCATTCCTATAGAAGCAGCTCTTTTAGGCCTCAATATAGCACCGGGACTTAAGCGTAATTTCCTTGGCATGACATGGGATAATATAATAGCTGAGAAGTACTGGGAAGAGGCAAAAGAAGAAGCAAGGCAGATTATGGATACCGAGACAAAGTTATCTATTCAGGGCTTTGATATAGATGCAGACATAATCAATTCAGCAAGGCAGAACGCTAAAGCAGCGGGAGTTGAAGAACAGATTCATTTTCAGCAAAGACCGGTAAAAGAGCTTACCAGTCCTAAGAAGTATGGCTTTGTAATAACAAATCCGCCGTACGGAGAACGTCTTGAAGAAAAGGAAGCAATGCCAGCTCTTTATAAGGAGATAGCAGAGGCCTTTAAGAACATTCCTACCTGGTCATATTTCTTAATAACAGGCTATGAGGATGCTCAGAAATACCTTGGAAGAAATGCCGATAAAAATAGAAAAATCTATAATGGAATGTTAAAAACTTACTTTTACCAGTATTATGGACCAAAGCCTCCAAAGAGAAATTAAATAGAGGTGTGCGCCCTAGGAAGGTTGAAATGCGGTATATGGGAAAAAGACAGAAGGGAATAGCATTACTATTTGTGCTCTGCACTCTTATGACAGCTTTTTCAGGATGCGGCAAGGAAAGCAGGGATAAAAGTGAAATCACCAGTTCGTCAATAAAGAAGACCAAACAGCAGATAGTAACTACAAATTCGCTTTCCCTACTTAGAGATGCGGGCTTTGAAATAGGCAGAGAAGAGACGGAGTATCACGGTTTTGAATGTTCATCTGAAATTGCAGAAAAATTCAGTAATAAGACTATCATAATTGAGAAAAAGGTATATGGGAAAAATCTCGCGAGTGCACAGTTTTCAGATTCTCCAGTTGATAGGACGATTAAAATCAGTATTTCAGGAATTGAAGAAGGGGGAATAGTCGAGGAAGATATCTATAGGATAAATGATGTTAATGGCCAGATCTATAATGTAAGGCCAAAAATGATCACTCCTACTCCTACCTCTTTTCCATCAATTACTCCAGCTGGAGGCGGATGGGGCGGAGGTTATGATGACGGACTTGCCTCAAATGAGGATTTTAGATTCTATGAATTTACTGATGATGAGGATATGGTGGAGGCAATCACCATAACAAATTCGGCAGAGGAATCAGATACCAGAAAAGAAGAAATCGAGCTTATGCTCGATAGGACCTATGCCTATGAATTCTATGAGGACGATAATTATTACTATGTGATATTAAGGCGTCCTAAGGATGTCTATAAAAAAATAGTAGTATTAGACGCCGGGCATGGAGGAAAGGATGCAGGAGCGATATCAAAAGATAATAGGTATTATGAAAAAAATATTGCTCTTGAAGTTACGAACCAGATTAAAGAAATATTAGAGGAGCAGACAGACATAAAGGTCTACTGCACAAGAACTGAGGACAGAAAGCTCACGCTTTCTCAAAGGGTGCGCCTTGCAAATGATACTGAGGCGGATCTGTTCTTAAGCGTACATTGTAATTCCGAGGTGGGAACTACGCTGAATGGGATAGAGGTGCTCTATAGCTCGAAGAATGACTCAGAGCCCCTTAATTCAAAGGAGTTTGCAGCAATATGCAATAAGCATCTAAAGGATGCACTTGGGGATAATAGTAATGGCTTGATTGACAGGTATAAAAATGTATCCATAATCAGATATTCAACTGTTCCGGTTGCTTTATGTGAGTTGGGCTACTTATCTAACATAGGGGATCTGTCAAAGCTTACTAATCATTTAACAATGAACCGTACGGCAAATTCACTTGCCGAGGCTATATTAGAAGCATATCAGGAGATAGAAAAATGAAGAAGTTGATTTTTGCGACATCTAACAAAAATAAGATGATCGAGGTGAGAGCAATACTAAAAGGTATAGATGCAGAAATTTTATCGATGAAGGAAGCTGGTATTGAATCAGATCCAGAAGAAACCGGAACTACCTTTGCAGAGAATGCACTTATAAAGGCTAGGGCGGTAGCTAAAGAGGCAAAAGAAAAATTTGGGGCAGAAAATTGCGAAGTGATAGCACTTGCAGATGACTCAGGACTTGAGGTCGACTATCTGAACAAGGAGCCGGGAATATATTCAGCGCGCTTCCTTGGACATGATACCTCTTATGATATCAAGAATAATTACATTCTAGATAAGTTAAAGGGCGTTCCAGAGGAAAAGCGCAGTGCAAGATTCGTATGCAGCATTGCCATCATACTAGATGATGGCACAGAAGACGTGGTTACCAGAACAATAGAGGGAAGAATAGGCCATGAAATAAAGGGTGAAAATGGATTCGGTTATGATCCTATTTTCTTCGTACCGGAATATGGCGTTACAAGTGCTGAGCTTACCCCGGAACAAAAGAATGCAATAAGCCATAGAGGTAAGGCGTTAAGTATTATTAAAGAAAAATACTTTAAGTGAAAAAATTTATGCAACTTGCAAAAAAATCTTTAAAAAAGTTTGAGGATTACGTACATATTGCTTGAAATTTTGTACGAAAAATGATATGATATATTATAGGGTTTGTATTCTCGAAAGGAAAAATATATCAGTAACTAATGATAGAAGGAAGGTTTATTAAACATGGCATTATTCAAACGTGGCGGCAGTGAGAATGAAAATATGGGATTAGTGAACGCAGGTCAGGTGCTTGTTCTCGTCCAGAAATCACATTCACAGTGGGTAATGTGCCCTCCGGGTACGGCAACAGTTACTTCAGGAAATACATATATAGATACAGAGAAATTCTTTACAGTTGCTGGTTTTAGTTATGCTAGAAGTGGAAAGTCATTTACACTTACTAACGGCGAAAAATCAATCACCCTGACACAGGGTTCAACAGATATAGATGCTAGCGGTGTATCAAGTACAGAGCTTGCAAACACACTCCCATACGCACCAAAGCTTACAAAGAGCGGAATGGGAGCACTTGTGCCTCCAGAGGCCATTGCAGTGCTTTGCGATTATACACGCTTTTCATTTGATGTAGTTAAATCAAGTGCCTATAAGTACTATGGCTACGATGAAATCGAAGCCTTTTCACTTGCAGGCGCTGTTAATACCATGCCTATAATTGGTACAGTTCGTGATGATATGGGCGGTGCTATAGCACCAATTGTTCAGCAGGAGCTCTCTTATGAGGACTGGATGAAGACCTATGGTGATTATTCACAGTCAGACAATAGCAGACAAAGAGCGGCTGAGCAGAAGAGAAAAGAAGCAATCAGACAGAAGCAGATAGAGGCAAATAAGAAGGCTTTTGCAGAAGCAGAGGCAGCAAGAAGAGCAGAAGAAGAGCAGATTGCACTCAGAGCTAAGAAAATGGCAGAAGAGCGCGGTGAAATATTCGATGAGCCTATTGAAGACCCAGATGCAACTGAGGTAGGAGATGATATCGATTCTCTTGCACTCGATTTCTTTGGTACAACAGACTATGAAGAGGCAGACAGTGTAAATCAGATCGCTCAGGCAGATGAGGATCAGCAGAAGTATGCAAATTCAAGCGCAGCTGCAGAAAAGGCTCTTGCTGAGGCTCAGGAACTCGTCCGTAAGGCTGAAGAAGCAAAGAAGGAAGCAGAGCGTAAAGTTGCTGAGGCAGAGGCTAGAAAGAAGCGCGATGCAGAAGAAAAGGCTCGTAGAGAAGAAGAGAGACGTAGAATAGAGGCTGAGACAGCTGCAAGAAGAGCAGCAGAGGAAGCTAGGAGAGCAGAAGAGGCTAGAAAGGCTGCAGAAGAAGCTAGAAAGGCCGAGGAAGAGCGCAAGAAGGAGCAGGAAAAGATCGCTAAGGAGCGCGCTGAGCAGGCAAGATTAGCAGAAGAAGCTAGAAAGGCTGAGCAGGCAAGAAAGGCTGAAGAAGCAAAGAAGAGGGCTGAAGCAGCAGAGGCTCAGCGTAAGGCTGAAGAAGCAAAGGCAGCTGAGGAAGCAAGGAAGGCTGAAGAGGCAAAGAAGGCCGAAGAAGCAAAGAAGGCTGAAGAGGCAAGAAAGGCCGAGGAAGCAAGGAAGGCTGAAGAGGCAAGAAAGGCCGAGGAAGCAAAGAAGGCTGAAGAGGCAAAGAAGGCTGAAGAGGCAAAGAAGGCTGAAGAGGCAAAGAAGGCCGAGGAAGCAAAGAAGGCTGAAGAGGCAAAGAAGGCCGAGGAAGCAAAGAAGGCAGAAGAAGCAAAGAAAGCAGAAGAAGCAAAGAAGGCTGAAGATAAAAAGACTGCACAGGCAGGAAAGGCAGCGGCAGGAGCAGTTGTTGCGGGAGCAGCAGCTACAGCAGCGCAGGCAGGAAAGGCAGCACCAGCACAGGCAGGAGCCCCAGCAGCACCTGGCGCAGGAAAGCCAGTAGCAGGAGCAGCACCAGCACAGGCGGGAACACCAGCAGCACCTGGCGCAGGAAAGCCAGTAGCAGGAGCAGCACCAGCACAGGCAGGAGCCCCAGCAGCACAGGCAGGAAAGCCAGTAGCAGGAGCAGCACCAGCGCAGACGGGAACACCAGCAGCACCTGGCACAGTAAAGCCGGTAGCAGGAGCACCAGCAGCACAGGCAGGAAAGCCAGTAGCAGGAACAGCACCAGCACAGGCTACTCCAGGAGCACCTGGCACAGTAAAGCCATCAGTTCAGATGATGACACCAGGCGGAGCAGTAAATCCTGCAGGCCAGGTAATGACACCGGGCGGAGCAATTCCAGCGGCACCAAAGAAGCTTACTCCAGCTGAAGAACTTGCAGCAAAGAGAAAGGCTTTTGAAGAAGCAAATAAGAAGAGAATAGAAGAAGCAAGAAGATTAATGGCAGCTCAGAATGGAATGGGCGGATTTACAGCAGGTGGATCTGTATCAGGCGGCGCCGTTACTCCAAATGCTAATAATGGTGCAGCAGCTGCACCTCAGAATGAAGCGGCAAGAAGAATTGAAGCTGCAAGAAGAGCTGAGGAAGCAAGAAGAGCAGAAGCTGCAAGAAGACTTGAAGAGGCTAGAAAGGCAGCTGCCCTTAAGAGAGAGCAGCAGGCTAAGAGAATCAATCCTCTTGAAGAAGCAAGAAAGACAGAAGAAGCAAAGATAGCTGAAGAAGCACGCAAGATGGAAGAGGCTAAGAAGGCTGTATTTGCAAAACTTCTTGAAAATAATCCAGCAAAGAAGGCTGCACTTGAAAAGAAGGCAGCTGACGCAAAGGCAGCAGAGGAAGCAAAGAAGGCTGCTGAAGCAAAGAAGGCCGAGGAAGCAGCTGCAGCAAAGAATGCTGAAGAAGAGAAGAGAAGACAGGAAGCAATCAGAGTTGCGGCAGAGCAGGCTGCAAAGGCAGCACTCGAGGCTAGAAGACGCGAAGAAGAAATTCAGAGAGAAGCAGCTAAGAGAGCAGCAGAAATGCAGAAACAGGCTGAAGAAGCCAGAAGACGTGAAGAAGAAATCCAGAGAGAAGCTGAGCGCAGAATTGAGCAGTTCAAGCAGCAGCAGCTTCAGGCTGAGCAGGAGAGAAAGGTAAATGAGCTTGTTGAAAAGCGTTTAGCTCAGTTCCAGGCAGGCAGTGGCAATGGAGGAATTACAGAAGCTCAGCGTAATCAGATACTCCAGGAAGGTATAAAGCTCGGACAGAACTCTGTTCAGTCAGATGCAATTGCTAGACAGCTTCAGGAAACACTTAAGAATATAAAGATAAATCCTGTAAATGTTACTTATCAGATGAACATGCCAGCACCAGGACAGCCGGCAGATCCAAATGCACAGGCAGGACAGCCAGGACAGGCAGCACCAGGACAGCCAGGACAGCCAGGACAGGCAGCACCAGGACAGCCGGGTCAGGCACCATACGCACCATATGGCTTTGGAATGCAGACACCATATGGAATGCAGACACCATATGGAATGCAGACACCATACGGAATGAATGGTTATGGTCAGGGAGCACCAGGTGATATGAACGCACAGAACCTCCAGCTTCTTCAGCAGGGTATGGCTCTTGAGCGTGAAAATAGCATGAAGGCAGAGCTTAAGCGCAGACAGGAACAGGAAGAACGCGAGAAGCAGCATCAGCGTGAGAAGATTGAGCTTGAAAAGCGTCTCGAGCAGGAAAGAATCAGACATGCAAGAGAAGAAGAAAAGCTTGCTCTTAGTAGTGGAGGAAACTCCTTCGAAACAAAGCCACAGGAATCTCAGATCGTACGTGAAGAGGAGCCTGTAGATGAGAAGAAGGCATATCTTGAGCAGCTTCGTAAGCGCCGTCTTGAAAGAATGAAGAAGAAGGGCGGAAATGCTAATTCAGAGGATGCTAAGAAGATAGATGAAGAGCTTAAGAAGATCAACGAAAAGGAAAGCAAGGCAGAGAAGGCAAAGAGTGCCAATAAGAATATTGAACATGTAGATAGTGAAAAGAGCATCAAGGTATTCGGTGATGTCAAGATCACCAAGTCTCCTCAGTTCATTGCTCCATTTAAGGATCTTTACTGGGCAGCAGATCCAGAAATCCAGAAGCTTGAAAAGAATGCATTAAAGAAGGTAAATAATCCAAATCTCAGTATTATGCTTATCAATGAGAGTATCTTCTACTATTCAGGATCAAGTAATAATACAGCATCTCTTGAAATAACAGCAGATGATGAAAAGTATACTCTTTCATTCGGAGATCACTACATGATTGATGAAAAGGATGTTCTTTATTCAACAGACTGTGATATCTTAAGATCAATCTGTTATAAGATATTCGGTGATGCAGAATCTGTTTATCAGTTCCTCAAGAAGCAGGAATCTGAAAAGTTCATGACTCTTGGTGAAACCTATGAATCAAGCGAAGCAACAGTAACATATTCAGCTAATACCGATGGAAAGAGAACCTTCCTTATTAGACCAAAGGAAGAGAAGAAGCAGTAAACATGAAATATTATTAGGCGGGCTGCAGCTTGCTGCAGCCGGACCTAAAAAGCATGGAGGAATAGCATGATAACTATATCTGTATGCATGATTGTAAAGAATGAGGCAGCTCTTCTTGAGCGTTGTCTTTCATGTGTAAAGCCCTTTGCTGATGAAATTATAATAGTAGATACGGGTTCGACAGATGAAACAAAGCAGATAGCAGCAAAGTTTACTAACAGAATATATGATTATAAGTGGATCAATAACTTTGCAGATGCTAGAAATACATCATTCTCATATGCAACCTGCGACTATATCTATATGGCGGATGCAGATGAGGTAATTAAGCCTGAAGAAATTCAGAAAATAATAAGACTTAAGTATGTACTGGATCCATCAATAGACATCGTACAGATGTATTATGATAATCAGCTTCAGTTCAATACTACCTATAATTATGATTGCGAACTTCGTCCAAAGCTTTTTAAACGTGTATTAAAGTTCGTGTTCCATGATCCTGTACATGAGGTAGTGTCTCTTAGCCCGGTAATCTGGGACAGTGACATCAAAATCACCCACAAGCCTACAGGTAATCATTCGACACGTGATTTCATTACCTTTGAAAAGGCAATCAAGCAGTATGGAAAGCTATCACCGCGTCTTAATTCAATGTATGCGCGTGAGCTGTTCATATCGGGAAGTGATGATGATTTCAAAATAGCGCTTAAGTATTTTGATGATAATTACGAGAATCAGACTGATATGACTGTAATAAGGCAGTTCCAGTGCGTAATAGCAAAGGCAGCCTTTATAGTAAATGATACAGAGCTTTTCTTTAAGGCTGTGCTCAAGAATCTTGCAACAGGTAAGGGTTCATCAGAGGTATGCTTTATGCTCGGAGAGCATTATGAGAAGTTAAATGACTTCAAGGAGGCTGCAATGTGGTATTACAATTCAGCCTTTGAGTGTAAGCCAGAGCTCAATATCAAATATCAGGGAGAATTCCCTTATAAGAAGCTTATCCGCTTAAATGAAATCTTAGGAAATCAGTCCGAGGTGCAAAAGTACAAGGGACTCCTTGCGCAGGCACAGGCTCAGACACCTACCAAGAATTCAGACAGTTAATAAGGATTCAAAGGTTTAAAAAATTTCAAATAGTTAGACAAGTGTTCAGAAAGAAACGGAAAATCTGCAAAGAATTCTGTCAAATTCTAAACGAGAAAAATAAAACTTGCATTAAATGAAATGCTATGTTAAAATTTAAAATTAGTCACGAATATGTGAGTCCTTTTTAGGGAGGGCTCACATATGCTTTTATAAAAAAATATGTTAAATAGAAAAAATTGTATATTATAGAAAAAAGCCAGATAAATGCAGTAAATTGCAGTTGGTTCGGATAAAAAATGCAAAAGGCGTATCTGGTATCAGCGTAAAAGCTGAAATTAAATGGGGCTCACAACCATAATCTAGATAGCTAGATCGGATCGGAATATAGGGAAAAGCGATTTGAAAGTGAGGAAAATTTGATGAACGTTAAGTATGTGTTTGTTACAGGTGGTGTTGTTTCAGGACTTGGAAAAGGAATTACGGCTGCAGCCCTTGGAAGATTATTAAAGGCGCGTGGCTATCATGTTACAATGCAGAAGTTCGATCCGTATCTCAATGTAGATCCGGGAACAATGAATCCAATACAGCATGGTGAGGTTTTTGTTACAGACGATGGCACAGAAACAGATCTTGACCTTGGTCATTACGAAAGATTTATCGACGAGAGCCTGACAAAGAATTCGAATGTTACCTCGGGAAAAGTATACTGGTCGGTGCTTAATAAAGAGCGCCATGGTGATTTTGGAGGACATACTGTACAGGTAATTCCACATATAACTAATGAAATCAAGGATAGATTTTATAAACCGGAAAATCCGGAGGATCCGGATGGTGACGGAAAAGAGCACATTGCCATAATAGAAGTAGGAGGAACTGTTGGAGATATTGAATCTCAGCCTTTCCTTGAGTCAATCAGACAGTTCCAGCATGAGGCAGGAATGAATAATGTAATCATAATCCACGTTACTCTTATCCCATACCTTCGCATGTCAGGAGAAATGAAGACAAAGCCTACTCAGCAGAGTGTAAAAGAATTGCAGGGAATCGGTATCCAGCCAGATATAATAGTTGCACGTACCGAATATCCGCTTGAGCCAGGAATAAAGGAAAAGATTTCTCTTTTCTGTAATATTCCAGTATCTCATGTACTTCAGAACATAGATGCTCCAACTTTATACGAGATTCCTCTTATTATGGAGAGGGAGCACCTTGCAGATGTAGTATGTGAATCCTTAAATATTGAATGTCCAAAGCCAGATCTCTCAGACTGGGAAGATATGGTAAGAAGCCTCAAGAATCCAGAGCGTAAGGTGAAAATAGCCTTAGTAGGAAAGTATACAGCTCTTCACGATGCTTATATAAGTGTGGTCGAGGCTCTAAAGCATGGCGGAATTGCAAACCGTGCAGATGTAGAAATCAAATGGGTTCCATCAGAGACAGTAACAGCAGAGTCTGTGGATGATTTATTAGGAGATGTTTCAGGAATCATAGTGCCAGGCGGCTTTGGTGACAGAGGAATCGAGGGCATGATCACTGCAGTTCAATATGCAAGAGAGCATAAGCTTCCATATCTTGGAATATGCCTTGGAATGCAGATGGCCATTGTAGAATTTGCACGCCATGTATTAGGCTATGCTGATGCTCATACTGCAGAAATAAATCCAAATACAACTCATCCGGTAATTCATATCATGCCAGACCAGAACGGTGTTACAGATCTTGGAGGAACCTTGAGGCTTGGTGCTTATCCTTGTGAAATACAAAAGGGAAGCAAGGCCTATGAAATATATGGTTCCGAGAAAATATCAGAGCGTCACCGTCATAGATATGAAGTAAATAATGATTATAGAGAAGCACTCATTTCGGGCGGAATGATTCTTTCCGGATTATCTCCGGATGGTCATATCGTTGAAATGTGTGAAATTAAAGATCATCCTTGGTTCGTTGCGACTCAGGCACATCCTGAGTTTAAGTCAAGACCTAATAAGCCACATCCACTTTTTGCAGGTTTTATCAAGGCGGCCTGCAGCTATTGTTCGACGGTAGCGGGAAAACAGCCTGAGAAAAATGAATAAAAAAGAGAAAGAAAGAAAGGAAGAATGGATGGACGATAACGAGAAAAAGGACAATAAGAATGGAGGATCGAAATCCTTCGGTGGAATGATACTATGCCTGGTATTAGCTCTTGTTGTAGTAATGTTATTTTCCTATATACAAACTAAGATCAAGGAAAGAACAATGATCGAAATTAATTATAATGAGTTCATTGGTCAGCTTGAAAAACAGGAAAAAGGCGAAAATATAATATCAAAAATAGAGGTTTCTATCACAGATCATAGGATACTTATTACTCCGGCAGAGGGTACAACAGCTGCCCTGGCGCATCAGACGTATTATACCGGATATTTCCCGGATGACAAGCTGCAGGAGCGCTGCCAGAAGTCGGGAATTATGTATAAGGCGACCTACGCAACCAAGGAAATATCAATACTTGAAATCTTCCTTACATACATACTTCCACTTATAATGGTATACATTGCCTTTTACTTCGTCTTAAAGATGATGAATAAGGGCGGTGGAATGTTCGGTAGTGTTGGAAAATCAAATGCCAAGGTGTACATGGAAAAGAAGACCGGTGTTACCTTTGCAGATGTAGCAGGTGAAGAGGAAGCAAAGGAATCTGTAGCAGAGCTTGTAGATTTCCTTCATAATCCATCTAAGTATACAAGAATCGGTGCTAAACTTCCAAAGGGTGCCCTCTTAGTAGGACCTCCTGGAACAGGTAAGACTCTTCTTGCCAAGGCAGTAGCAGGTGAAGCAGGAGTTCCATTCTTCTCACTTTCAGGTTCAGATTTTGTAGAAATGTTTGTAGGTGTAGGTGCATCAAGAGTACGTGATCTTTTCAGACAGGCTCAGGCAGCAGCACCATGTATCATATTTATTGACGAAATAGATGCAATCGGTAAGTCACGTGACGCAAAGTACGGCGGCGGAAATGATGAGCGTGAACAGACGCTCAATCAGCTCCTTGCTGAAATGGATGGTTTTGATTCTTCAAAGGGTGTAGTTATTCTTGCAGCAACCAACCGTCCGGAAATTCTCGATAAGGCTCTTCTTCGTCCGGGAAGATTTGATAGAAGAATTATCGTTGAAAAGCCAGACCTTAAGGGAAGAGTAGCAATACTTAAGGTTCATGCAAAGAATGTATTCCTTCATGACTCAGTAAATCTTGAAGAGGTAGCTCTTGCGACCTCAGGAGCCGTAGGTTCAGATCTTGCAAATATCATAAATGAAGCAGCCATCAGAGCAGTAAAGATGAACCGTACGGTAGTTATCCAGGAAGACCTTATGGAATCAGTAGAGGTAGTATTTGCTGGTAAGGAAAAGAAGGATAGTATCTTAAGTCCAAAGGAAAAGAAAATAGTTTCATATCATGAGGTTGGACATGCACTTATTACAGCTCTCATGAAGCATACAGATCCGGTTCAGAAGATTACCATAGTTCCAAGAACCATGGGGTCACTCGGCTATGTACTTCAGGTGCCTGAAGAGGAAAAGAATCTTCAAAGCAAGGAAGAGCTTATAGTAGAGCTTGTGACCTTCTGCGGCGGACGTGCAGCTGAAGAAGTAGTATTTGGTTCAATTTCAACCGGAGCAGCAAATGATATCGAGAAGGCGACAAATATTGCCCGCCAGATGATAACCAGATTCGGTATGTCAGATGAATTTGGCTTTACCTGCCTTGAGACAGTACAGGATCAGTATCTTGATCAGAGACTTGTTCTTAACTGTGCAGACTCAACAGCTGCAAAGGTAGATGCAGCTGTAATAGAAATACTGAAGCAGTGCTATAAGAAGGCATGTGAAATGATCAGGGAAAATAGAGATGTTCTTGACAAGATAGCTGAATATCTTTACGAGCATGAAACCATTACAGGAAAAGAGTTCATGAAGATATTCTGTGAGCTTAAGAACATTCCGCTTCCAAAGCCAAAGAATCAAGATACAAGCGTGTCAGAAATTGCAGAGGAAAATAAGCAGACAGCAGAAGCACTCGGAAATCTTGATAATGTTACAGGAAATTAAATACCTTTAAAAATTGGTTGAAGGTAATAATAAAAAAAGCTATAATAGATTCTGATGATGTGAATTTCGGAATCTAAAATAAGTATTATAAATACGCTGGAATTGGAACTATTCCGGCGTATTTTCAGCTAAAAAAGGAGATGATGTTATGGCTTTTAATATTGGGGAGGAAGTAAAGAAGCTTCCGGGATGTCCAGGCGTTTATATAATGCATGATAAGACAGATGCCATAATATATGTGGGAAAAGCGGTAAATTTAAAAAACAGGGTCAGCTCGTATTTCAGAGCGGGCACCCCTCATACTCAGAAAATAAATAGAATGGTCGCAAATGTCGACCACTTTGAATATATAGTAGTAGATAGTGAAACTGAGGCCTTAGTCCTAGAATGTAATCTGATAAAGGAGCATAAGCCTCGTTACAATACCATGCTAAAGGATGATAAAAGCTATCCTTATATCAAGGTAACCGTAAATGAAGACTTTCCAAGAGTTTTCTTTGCAAGAAAGAGCAATATAAAGGATAAATCATCAAAAGCAGATAAAGCAAGATATTTCGGACCTTATACCTGCTCTGAGGCAGTTCATGATACGATAGAATTATTAAAAAAGCTCTATCCCTTCAGGACCTGTAGGATGTCAATATCGGCAGATGGGTCTAATGTAACAACTACAAGAGGCGGAAGTGCAGTAAGGGCTTGCCTGTATTATCATTTAGGACAGTGCGGAGCACCGTGTATAAATGCAATCTCAAAGGAGGATTATGCAAAGAACATCAATAAAATCCTCTATTTCCTTGATGGACATGCAGATGAGGTGGAAAAAGAGCTTGAAGAAAAAATGTATCATGCTTCAGAAGAATTAGCCTTTGAAAAAGCGGCAATGTACCGCGATAAATTAAAGGATGTAAAGAGGCTGATGCAGTCTCAGAAAATCAATAATGAAGACTCGACGGATAGGGATGTAATAGCTGCAGCAGTTAAAAATGATGATGCTGTAATGCAGGTATTTTATATAAGACATGGAAAGATATTAGGAAGAGATCATTTCTACATAAAGGGAGTTACAGATGAAACAAAATCTGATATCTATGTAAATTTCATAAATCAGTATTATTCTGGAACTCCTTATGTACCAAAGGAAATCCTAGTAGCAGATGAAATAGAAGAAAAAGAGAGAACTTCAGCAGAAAATATGCTATCCAAAATAAGAGGAAATAAGGTGACCATCAGGATGCCAAAGAGAGGCGACAAGGAAGGTCTTACCGAGATAGCAAGAAAGAATGCTGAAATGGTAATTAATAAGGATGCCGACAGGATAAAGCTTGAAAATGCAAGGACAGAAGGAGCAGTAAAGGAACTCTGCGACCTGCTTGACATACCTGTAATAAAGAGGATAGAATCCTTTGATATATCAAATACCAGCGGCTTTGAATCGGTAGGCTCAATGGTAGTATATGAAAATGGAAAGCCAAAGAAGAATGATTATAGAAAATTTAAAATAAAATCAGTAGAGGGTCCTAATGACTATGCAAGCATGAATGAAGTGCTCACAAGGCGTTTCATGCACGAGGAGGGGGATTCTTTTAATTCCTCCTACCCGGACCTGATACTTATGGACGGCGGAAGAGGACAGGTAAATATAGCCGAAGAGGTACTTCAAAAGCTGAATATCAAAGATGTAAGAGTGGCAGGAATGGTAAAGGATGACAGGCACCGCACAAGGGGCATTTATTTTAATAATGTAGAGCTTCCAATAGATACTCATTCAGAATGCTTCAAGCTAGTTACCAGAATCCAGGATGAGACGCACCGTTTTGCAATAACCTATCATAAGCTATTAAGAAGCAAAGCATCTCTTCGCTCGGTATTAGATGACATACCAGGAATAGGAGAGGCGAGAAAGCTTGCTCTTATAAAAACCATGCAGTCAATAGAAAAGATAAAAAATGCATCGGTAGAAGAACTTATGCAGGTTCCGAGAATGAATAAAAAGGCAGCAGAGAGTGTATACCTGTTCTTTAGGAAGAAAGAAGATAAAAAAGAATAGGTGTAAAACTATTTACAAAGGAGAAAAAAATGGCATTTGCACATTTACACTTACATACAGAATATAGTCTCTTAGACGGAATGAGCAAAATTCCTATTTTAGTAAAGAGAATAAAAGAGCTGGGCATGGATAGCGTGGCAATAACTGACCATGGCGTAATGTATGGAGTGATAGATTTTTATAAGGCCTGCAAGGCTGAAGGAATTCACCCTGTATTAGGGTGCGAGGTCTATGTAGCTCCAGGTTCGCGCTTTGACAAAAGTCCAGATACAGAGAGAAGATATTATCATCTTCTCCTACTTGCAGAAAATAATAAAGGCTATCAGAATCTCATGAAAATCGTATCAAGGGGATTTTCAGAGGGCTTTTATTATAAGCCTAGAATAGACTGGGAAATACTTGAAGAATATCATGAAGGAATAATTGCGACCTCGGCCTGCCTGGCAGGAGAGATTCCGTCAGCCATATTAAGCGGGGATTATGAAAAGGCAAAAGAAGTAGCAGAAAAATTCATAAGGGTATTCGGAAAGGATAATTTCTTCCTTGAAATGCAAGATCATGGAATAGCAGAGCAAAAGACAGTAAATCAGGCATTAATGCGCCTTCATGAAGAGCTTGGAATAGAGCTTATAGCGACAAATGACTGTCATTATATCTATGAAGAGGATGCCATAGCGCATGATGTACTGCTCTGCATTCAGACCAAAAAGACGATGAATGACGAAGACCGAATGCATTACCATGATGGACAGTTCTACGTAAAAAGTGAAGAGGAAATGAAAAGGGTATTCCCATATTGCCTGGAAGCCCTGGAAAATACCGAAAAAATAGCAAAGCGCTGTAATGTAGAAATAGAATTCGGTCATTATAAGCTGCCAAAATTTGATGTTCCTGATGGAATGACAAGCTGGGAATATTTAAGAAAGCTCAGCTATGACGGCTTTAAATATTACTACGGGGAAGGAACAGAAGAACTAAAGGCAAGACTTGAATATGAGCTTAATACCATTCATAGCATGGGCTTTGTAGATTACTTCCTTATAGTAGCAGATTATGTTAACTATGCAAAGGCTCATGGAATAGCAGTAGGACCAGGAAGAGGCTCGGCAGCGGGCTCCATGGTCGCTTATTGCATGCATATAACGGATATAGATCCTATACGCTTTAATCTCCTTTTTGAGAGATTCTTAAATCCAGAGAGAGTAACAATGCCTGATATAGATATAGATTTCTGTTACGTAAGAAGACCTGAAGTAATAGAATATGTGCAGGAAAAATATGGCAAAGATAAGGTGGCTCAGATCACCACCTTTGGAACCATGCTCGCAAAGGGCGTAATAAGAGATGTCGGAAGAGCTCTTGGAATGCCATATGGCAGAGTGGATCAGGTAGCAAAGCTGGTGCCAAATGAACCCAAAATTACTCTAGACCTTGCACTAAAGACCTCGCCTGATTTTAAAAAGCTCTATGATGAGGATCAAGAGATAAAAAAGCTGATTGATATGTCCAAAAAGCTAGAGGGCTTATCAAGACATGCTTCAACTCATGCAGCAGGCGTAGTAATAAGTAATGCGCCGGTGGAAGATTATGTTCCGCTTGCCTTATCAAGCGATAATATGATCACCACTCAGTTCACCATGACCACCATAGAGGAGCTTGGCCTATTAAAGATGGATTTCCTAGGTCTTAGAACTCTTACCGTAATACAAGATACCGTGAACTTTGTAAATGAAAGAGAAGATACTAAAGATAAAAAGAACGTAAAGGGCTTTGAATCAGGAAAGCTTAAAATTGCAGAGGTAGATATGTCTGAAAAGGGCATCTATGACATGATAGGTGCAGGTCAGACAGTAGGAATATTCCAGCTTGAAAGTGCCGGAATGACAGGCTTCATGAAGGAACTAAAGCCTACCAACATAGATGATATCATAGCCGGAATCTCTCTTTACCGCCCGGGCCCAATGGATTTCATACCGGATTACATAAAAGGAAAGCATGATGAATCTTCGGTAGTTTATGCCTGTCCAGAGCTTGAGCATATATTAAAGAATACCTATGGCTGCATTGTATATCAGGAGCAGGTAATGCAGATAGTAAGAGATCTTGCAGGTTATAGCTATGGAAGATCTGATTTAGTGCGCCGTGCTATGTCAAAGAAAAAACTGAAGGTAATGGAGCAGGAGCGCAAGAACTTTGTATATGGTAATGAGGATGAAATAAAAGAATATGAAGAAGAGCTTGCAGCTGCAAGGGCAGCAGGAGACGCAGAAAAGATAAAGGAATTAGAAGGAAAGAAAATAGAAGTAATTACGGGCTGCGTTAAAAATGGAATAGATCCGAAGGTGGCAAATCATATATTTGACAGCATGATAAGCTTTGCATCATATGCCTTCAATAAGGCTCATGCAGCAGGCTATGCGGTAGTAGCCCTTGAAACGGCATATTTAAAATATCATTATCCGGTAGAATTCATGGCATCTCTTCTGACATCCATGGAGGGCGTTACTACCAAGATAATGGAATATATATATGCAGCAAGAAAAATGGGCATAGAAATCCTTCCACCAGATGTAAATTCGAGCAATTATTATTTCACGCCAAAAGACGGAAAAATAATGTATGGACTATCTGCAATAAAGGGACTTGGAAAGCCGGTATGTGATGAAATATCAGAGGAAAGAGAAAGAGGCGGAGAATTTAAAAGCCTTACCGACTTCGTATCAAGAATATCAAGCAAAAATGTGAATAAAAGGACAATAGAGACCCTCATAAAGGCGGGAGCCTTTGATAAAATAGAGCCTAATCGTAATGCCTTATTCATAGCATATCCAAAGATACTAGATAAAGCCGATGCAAATGATGACCACGGCTTCACAGGTCAGGTATCACTATTTGATCTTATGAGTGCAGAGGATAAGGAAAGAAATCTAGAGGACAATCTTCCGGATGTACCAGACTGGTCGAAGCAGGAGAGACTAGGCTATGAAAAAGAGGTACTTGGAGTATATATAAGTGGGCATCCGCTTGAAGAATATGATGAGCTGATAAAGAGGAATGTCAGCAATAAAGCAATCGACTTTGCACTTCCGGAAGAAGGCGAAGAGCCTGTACTTAAGGAAGGTGACAAGGTTGTAATAGGCGGAATAATAAATAGCGTGAACCGAAAAACCACCAAGTCAAATCAGCAGATGGCCTTTGTAACCCTAGAAGATCTCTATGGAGAAGTAGAGGTAATAGTATTCCCAAGAGACTATGAAAAGTATAGGGAAATTCTTGTAGAGGGCAATAAAATATTATTTGCAGGCAGAGTCTCAGAGGATGAAGAAAGAGACTCAAAGCTTATCTGCAGCGGAGCAGTGCTCTTTGAAGAAGTAGGAATGCAGATATGGCTCCAGTTTGAAGAAAAATCTGATTATGAGGAAAAGAGGGCAGAGCTTGAAAAAATACTTAGTGAAAAAGGCTCAGAGGGAAATTCAAGCATATTTATATATGTAAGAAAAGAAAAGCAGATAAAGAAGCTATCTGAGCAAATAAAGGTGGAGATTACTTCAGAACTCCTTGATGCGCTAAAAAATCTCTTAGGAGAGGGAAATGTAAAGCTATCAAGTGAGAAGGTGAACTGGAGATTTTAAAAAAATCTCGTTTTTCAAGATTGGTATGGAGCCCACTTGAGCAAAAAATGTAATTGTGAAAACGTTTAACTGTCAGAAAATTCTGAAAATTGCCATAGAAAACGTGTAATAGTCAGTGAATGCTCAAAGAAAATTGGTAAAAAATTACTATAAAATAAAAATTTGATTTTTATTTTGTTAAAAAATAGCCTAAAACAAGAAAATAAAAAAATTTGCTTGAAAAATGAACTAAAACGTATTATCATAAATGGGATATAGCATTATGTTTAATGATGTTTATTGGAGGAAAGAGAACAATGGAAAACGCAGTAAAGAAAATCGGTGTGTTGACAAGTGGTGGAGATGCACCTGGAATGAACGCAGCCATCCGTGCAGTAGTTCGTACAGCACTTCAGCGTGGTATTGAAGTAGTGGGTATCAATAGGGGATACGCAGGACTTCTTGAAGAAGACATGAGAGAAATGGATGGACATAGTGTTTCTGATATTATTTCAAAGGGTGGCACACTTCTTTACACAAGCCGCTGCCCAGAATTCACTACACCAGCAGGTCGTATCAAGGGTGTTGAGAGCTGTAAGAAGCACGGCATCGAAGGCCTTGTAGTAATCGGCGGAGATGGATCTTTCATCGGAGCTAGAGAGCTTGCAAATAGAGGAATCAATTCAGTTGGTGTTCCAGGAACAATCGATCTTGATATCGCATGCACAGACTATACAATCGGGTTTGATACAGCTGTAAATACAGCTATGGATGCAATAGATAAGGTACGTGATACCTCAACATCACACGAGAGATGCTCAATCATCGAAGTAATGGGACGTAGAGCAGGATATATTGCACTTTGGTGTGGTATCTCAAACGGCGCAGAGGAAATTCTCACTGTTGAGACATACGATCATGATGAATCAGGCATCATCAATAGAATTCTTGAAAAGAAGAAGGCTGGAAAGAAGCATTATATCATCATCAATGCAGAGGGTGTTGGCGATTCAGCAAATATGGCAAAGCGTATCGAAGAAGCTACAGGCATCGAGACAAGAGCTACAATCATCGGACATATTCAGCGTGGTGGTTCACCAACAGCTAGAGACCGTGTTATGGCTTCACTCATGGGAGCAAAGGCAGTAGACCTTCTTGCAGAAGGAAAGTCAAAGAGAGTTGTAGGCTTCAGAGATGGAAAGCTTGTAGATTATGAGGTAAATGAGGCACTTGCAATGAAAAAGACTCTTGATCCATATATGTGGGATGTTTCACAGCGTCTTTCAAGACTTTAATTTTTAATATAAAAATACAAAAAGCATTCTTGTGGGAATGTACCTTCAAAAGGTATTTCAAATCCCGTAAGAATGCTTTTTTTACTTGTAAAAATCGCCTTAATAATGTATAATGAGAACGTCGGAAATTTTTATTAAACCGGAGGGAATTATGGATATCAGTAAGATAATAGCAGAAGAATTAAGTATTAAGCCAGAGCAGGTAGAAGCTACCGTAAAGCTCATTGATGAAGGAAATACCATTCCTTTCATAGCGCGTTATAGAAAGGAAGCAACCGGAGCGCTTAATGACGAGGTTCTTAGAAAGCTTGATGAAAGACTTACATATTTAAGGGGATTAAGTGAAAGACAGGAAGCTGTAATCAAGAGCATCGAAGAGCAGGGGAAGCTTACAGATGAATTAAAGGAAAAAATTCTTGCAGCAAGGACAATGGTAGAAGTAGAAGACCTCTACATGCCATACAAGCAGAAGCGCCGTACAAGAGCAATGGTAGCAATAGAAAAGGGCTTAGAGCCTCTTGCAGATGCAATCTATTCTCAGAGCCTTGAGGTAGCGGTATTAGAAGAAGCAGCAAAGTACATAGATGCAGAAAAGAAGGTAGAAACTGCTCAGGATGCAGTAGACGGAGCAAAGGACATTATTGCAGAAAAGATTTCAGATAATGCAGAATTCAGAGGACATATACGTGACCTTACCTTCAATGAAGGTCTGGTTGTATCCTCGCGTTCAAATGCAAAAATCACCGAGAAGGACATAGCTGCAAAAGAAGAAGAGCAGAAAAAGGTCTATGAAATGTATTATGAATTTACAGAGCCTGTAAAGAGCATAGTAGGCTATAGAGTGCTTGCAATAAACCGCGGTGAAAATGAAAAGATCCTTACCGTAAAAATAGAGGCTCCAGTAGATGAGATCATCAGCTATCTTGAAAAGAGCATCATAAAGAAAAAGGATGAGAATACTGATATAATCATCAGCGAAGCAGTAAAGGATGGCTATGACAGATTAATAGCTCCATCAATCGAAAGAGATATCAGAAGCGAGCTTACAGAAAAGGCAGAGGATGGAGCAATAGGCGTATTCGGAAAGAACTTAGCGCAGCTTCTTATGCAGCCACCTATCGAAGGACAGGTAGTATTAGGCTGGGATCCAGGTATCAGAACCGGATGTAAGATAGCAGTAGTAGATGCAACAGGAAAGGTACTCGATACCACTGTAGTATATGCAACAACAAACAAGCCGGAAATGGTAAATAAGTCAAAGGAAATCATAAAGAAGCTTATCTTAAAGGATAAGGTTACCCTTATCTCTCTTGGAAATGGAACAGCATCAAGAGAATCAGAAAAGGTAATCGTAGAAATAATCAAGGAATTAGGCCTTCCAGTTAAGTATATCATAGTAAATGAAGCAGGCGCTTCAGTATATTCAGCAAGTAAGGCAGCAACAGAGGAATTCCCTAACTTTGACGTAGGTCAGCGTTCAGCAACCTCAATGGCAAGAAGACTTCAGGATCCTCTTGCAGAATTAGTAAAGATAGAGCCTCAGTCCATGGGCGTAGGTCAGTATCAGCATGACATGGATAAAAAGAAGCTTTCAGAAGCCTTAGCAGGAGTAGTAGAAGACTGTGTAAATAAGGTAGGTGTAAATCTTAATACAGCCTCAGCATCACTTCTTGAATATGTATCAGGTATATCAAAGGCAGTAGCCAAGAATATTGTTACCTATAGAGAAGAAAATGGAAAGTTTACCAATAGAAAGCAGCTCCTTAAGGTACCAAAGCTAGGACCAAAGGCATTTGAGCAGTGCGCAGGCTTCCTTCGCATAAATGATGGAGATGAAGTCCTTGATGCAACTGGTGTTCATCCAGAAACCTATGATGCAGCAAAGAGCCTTCTTTCAAAGCTCGGTCTTACAGAAGAGGATGTAAAGAAGCTCATGGAAGAGCAGAGACAGCTCCGTAAGGAAGGAAAGGCAGAGCCTTCAAATGCATCAAAGGCAGCAGAAAAGCCGGAAGAGAATAGAAAAGACAATAAAAAGGATAATAGAAGAGACAATAGAAAAGATAATAGAAAGCCTGCTCCAAATACAGAGATGGCAAAGCTCATCCAGCTAGCCATGGGTGATTCAGGAAATAATGGAAAGAATCAAAGAGGCGATAAATATTCTGCAGCAAATAATGATGGAAGAAATGGAGCAGCCACAGGAAATTCTGCATCAGGAAATTTAGCAGTAAATAATTCAGCAGCAGCCATTGCAATTTCAGGAAAGATAAAAGATAGAAAGAAAATGGCAGAGGAGCTTGGAATCGGAGAGCTTACCCTTAATGACATCATCGGCGAGCTTGAAAAGCCATGCCGCGATCCTCGTGATGAAATGCCAAAGCCTATCTTAAAATCAGATGTCCTTGAAATCGAAGACCTTAAAGAGGGCATGGTACTTAAGGGAACCGTTAGAAACATCATGGACTTTGGAGCCTTTATCGATATCGGAGTTCATCAGGACGGCCTCGTACACATCTCACAGATGAAGAAGAACGGATTTGTAAAGCATCCGCTTGATGTAGTAAGTGTAGGAGACATAGTAGACATAAAGGTAATGTCAGTAGATGTTAAGAGAAAGAGAATCCAGCTTTCTATGATCATATAATTAACTGCACATCTGAAGATCGGATTATCTTACAGCTCGAAAAGTAATTGAATAACGTAAATGAAAAACAGTCTGAACTATAATAATTCAGGCTGTTTTTTGAAATAATTACTCATTTATTATTGATATAAAGGATTGATTTGTTTTAAGCTGTATGTTATAATAGTGGCTAATACAGTAGCACGTTTTATATGAATATCATTGTTAGTTGATATTTTATTTATAGTTTTAATATTGGGTTGTGTTTGTGCATAAAAAGTAATATCATAACAGTATTTTTACAACATTTAAGTAGCTGGTAGCACAATGCAGATGTGTTGTACAAGTGTATCTTTTGGGAGAAAATAGATTACGGAGAATAATATGGCTAGAAAAAAAATAGCTTTCCTTACGGCTGTGCCTGAGCATATTTTTCAGCGCAGATTGATGAAGGGAATATTTAGACAATGCAATAAGTATGGGTATGACGTTGTGGTTGTATCTCAGTTCGCTATGCCCTGCATCATTTATAATGAAGAGCTAGAAGGCGAAATGAGCATTTTCAAAATGATGAATTTTGAAAAATTTGATGGAATTATCATAGATACTCTGACAATTACACTTGCTAGGGCAGTTAAAGTTAAGGATGTAATCCTTAATAAGCTAAAGGATGTATCTGCGCCTGTTGTATGCATAAGTAAACCGCTTGGTGACTATCCTGCGGTAAATGTCGATACAGGAAATGCGATTGAGGAGATAACTGAGCACCTTATCACCAAGCATGGTTGCAAAGAAATTTACATGGTAACAGGAAGAGAAGAAGACTCCATAGCAATAGAAAGAGCAGACGGCTTTAAGCGAGCAATGAATAAGCATGGACTTAACTGTGAAGATTCCATAACCTATGCAGAATTTTGGTATAATGGCGCAGATGGCCTTGCAAATGATATAAAAGAAGGAAAAGTGAAAAAGCCTGATGCAGTAGTATGTGCCTGCGATCATATAGCCATAGGACTTGTAAAAAAGCTTCAGAGCTATGGATATAGGGTGCCAGAGGATATAAAGGTAACAGGTTATGATGGATTATCAGAAGGAGCAGTATTCAGACCTAGCATTACCAGTTATATACCCGATGATGAGTATTTAGGAGCATTAGCAGTAAGGGAAATACACAATAAAATAAGTGAAAAAAAGGATGAAGAGCTTCCGGAAAAGGAAAGCGGATTTATAGCTAGCAGTAGCTGTGGATGCCCTGTAAATCATGAATATGTGTTTAATAAATTTGATGATTTATTGACGGATCGAAGCATAATAGATGCGGTAAATCACCCGGTAGACCTAATGACATTTAATGGAGCATATGTGCTCGAGAGTCTTACAGGAACAGAAAGCCCGGAAGAGTGCATAGAATTATTGACGCATTACACATACCTATTTGAACCATATGAAGAGTTCAGACTGTGCCTTAGAAAGGACTGGCTTAAGGTTGATCCGGATGAAGACAGGCTTCCTAAGGAAGTAATGACTGTACTTTGTGCGATATCAGAAAAAAGGCCTTTAGAGGAAAGAAATGAAAAAGCCTTCAATGGACTTTATGAGGAAGATGCCTATGATATAGAAGAAATACATCCGCATCTTTTTGAAGAAAGAGAAAAGCCGGCAGCCTTTTTCATTTTCCCTGTTCACTACCTTCAGACGGTTCTAGGCTACGGAATATTAGAGTGCGACATAACAAAGGAGCCAAGGCCTGATATTGTTGTTAATAGCTGGTTCAGATCTCTTAATACAGCTCTGAATGTCACAAGAATGCAATATAGACTAAGAAGCTTTTCAGAATTTGATGTAATGACAGGACTATTAAACAGAAGAGGAATGGAGAACCGCCTCAAAAAGGCTTTAGATAAGAGCACAGAAGAGGATGATTTCTTTGCGGCCTCCATAGACATGGACAGATTAAAATACATAAATGATAATTATGGCCATTCAGAAGGAGATCGCTGCATAAGAGATATAGCGACCTGTCTGAGTAGCATAGCACTCAAAAATGAGCTATGTGTCAGGACAGGAGGAGATGAATTCATGCTCATAGGCGTCGGCGTTTATGATAAGGAAACTGTTAGAACCCGCATAGATGCCCTTAGAAATGAAATATATAAGGCAAGCCTGCATTACGGTAAAGAACACAGATTCTCAGCAAGTATAGGCTATTCAATGTCGAAGGTCAAGAACTGTGATGTAGCCAAGGTGATAAATGAAGCCGATGAAGAAATGTACAAAGAAAAGAGCATTCATCATAAGCTGGATAAAAATTTGTATGATAATAAATAAGTAAATATATAAATTTTAGGATCAAAAAACCGCTGCGGGCATTACACCTGCAGCGGTATATTTATTTACATCTTTATAGAGCCTGTTAATCCTGTTCCATAAGTCTATTCTTTTAGCTCATTAATATTACTGAGCATCCGTAAGTCTATTCTTTTAGCTCATTAATATTACTGAGCATCCGTAAGAGATGAATCCATAATCAATATCATCTCAAGGAAGCTTCTGAAATTTATTTCCTTCTTTTCCTTTATTGAGCTTATGCTTCCCTGCCAGGTAGCATGCTTTCTGAAAAGAATCTTTACAGAGAAAGTATTAAGCTCTCCCTTTTCCTTAACTATTCTTGGCTTGCCAAGCAATAAATGACGTTCGCAGAAGAGCTGGAGATTCTGCTTCTGAGCATCCTCTGACATATATCTGAGTTCAATAGAATTCTGTGGATATTCAAAACGGTCAAGCATGGCTGTGATTGTTGTAGCAAGATCAACTAGTCCGTTGAAACGGATTGCTTCTTCATAGTAACTGCTACATATTCTTCCGCGCATGGCTTTCCTATCATAGGAATCAACGCAGATAGTGAGTGAACACATTTCGTTTAAGCTTCTAGAATCAGTCATAATAAAAAGTATCCTTTCTTTTAGAATCTGCAACTTATATAAAACTAAAATAGTTTATTAAAAGTGATATAAATTTACAAATTCAATTATTGTTAAGTTATATTTTATAGCAAAAACATTGAAAATTCAACCTATATTTATAAATTTGATTGACTTTTTGTCACAAGAAAAGTATAATGTAAATATAAACTTGGAAACAACGGGTATTTTTAACAATTTGAAAAGTGAGGTATGAGATGGAAAATGCTATGGAAATAACCACGTTCGGTGGCTTTCAGATAAAATATGGTAATAGAGTAGTCACCGAACAGGAGAACAGATCAAAGAAGCTTTGGACATTTGTAGAGTACTTGATCGCTCATCGTAATGATGAAATCACTCATGATGATCTAATTGATGTATTATGGCATGATTCAGGAGCAAGTGTAGATCCTGACAACGCGCTTAAGACAATTCTTCATCGTTCAAGAGGTGTGCTTTCACAGCTTGGCTACAGTGATAGTAAGATAATCATCCATCATAAGGATGTATATTCATGGAATAATTTTGTAAGAGCAGATATCGATTTTGAAAAGTTTGCAGAAATCTGTACAAAGCTTGAGACAGCATCACTTGAAAGTGAAGATAAATTAAAGCTCTGTGAAAAGGCTTTTGCAATTTATAGAGGAGATTTCCTTTCAAATAATGCAAATGAGGATTGGGTAAAGCCAATACTCTCATATTATCATTCAATGTATGTTAATATGGTTCATACCTATATTCAGCTTCTTCTTAATGCAGAACAGTACAAGAAGATAATAGAGGTATGTGATAAAGCAGGAAAGATCGATGAGTATGATGAGGATATCAATTATTATCTTGTACGCAGTCTCTACCTTACAGGTCAGCAGGAAAGAGCTCTTCATGAATATGAAAGAGTAATTCATGTATATTATGATCAGTTCGGAATAGATCCATCAAAGAAGTTCACAGCCCTTTATCAGGATATCGTTAAGGAAAAGCGTTCTCCGGTAAATGACCTCTCAGTAATCAAGAAGTCACTTACAGAGCAGAATGCAAGAAAGAAGGCATATTACTGCGACTTCTCAATATTTCAGAACCTTTACCGTATCGAGGCTCGTTCAGCAGCACGTACAGGACAGTCTGTATACCTTTGCCTCATAACAATGTACAAGGTACATAAGGATGATGACAATAAGTATATGACCGGCGCAATGGAGCACATGAATGATTCAATCGGAAGTCTTCTTCGTGCAGGCGACGTATATTCAAGATATTCAGTAAATCAGTACATCATCATGCTCCAGGCAGCATCATATGAGAACTGTGTATCAATTGCAGAACGTATCATAAATGGTTTCGAAAATAACAAGCCATATTATGAAGTAAATGTACAATACGACTTAAGCGAGCTTGAGCCAGCACAGTTTGATGCAGCAGCTGAAGAAAAGCCAGAATCTGATGAAGATAAAGAGTAATTAAAACAGGAAACTGAATTCATGAATGCAGATTACTTAGATGAATTTATAATAAATAGCGGAATGCATAGGATATCAAAAGAAGAGATGAAATCAGCAGATGATACCTATGCATTTGCTGAGAGGCTTGCAAAGAAAACAGCAAAGGGAAGTATATATTGCCTTATAGGTGATTTAGGAACTGGAAAGACTCTATTTGCAAAAGGCTTTGCAAAAGGACTCGGTGTAGAAAAAATAGTCAATAGTCCTACCTTTACAATAGTTCAGGAATATAAGGGAAGTGAAATGATGCTTTATCATTTTGATGTATATAGAATCAATGATCCTGATGAACTATATGAAATAGGCTTTGATGAGTATCTTTTTGGAGAAGGGGTATGCCTCATAGAATGGGCGGATCTAATAGAAGAGACCATTCCGGAAAATGCAGAATGGATATATATAAAAAAAGATCTCGAAAAAGGTACGGAGTATAGAAGCATTGAAATTTATAAAAAATAATAGTATAATGGAGATAGTTCGATGCTAAATGTACTAAATAATAGAATATGATAATTAAATTAAGGCATGCATCAGAAATGGTGCATGCATTAATTGTGTATTAGGATAAATGGAGGAAATATGACTATATTAGCGATGGAATCCTCAAGCCTTGTTGCAGCAACAGCAGTAAGCAGAGATGGAGTAATAGTGGCTGAGTATTCTACAAATTTCAAGAAGACTCATTCCCAGACACTGCTTCCTATGATTGATGAAATGCTTAAAATGACAGGAATAAAGACCTCGGAAATAGATTATGTAGCAGCCACTAATGGACCGGGTTCCTTTACCGGACTTAGAATAGCAGCAGCAACCGCAAAGGGACTTTGCCTTGCACTCGGTAAGGATGTAATAGGACTTCCGACACTTGATGCCTTTGCCTGCAACTATTATGGCTCACAGGGACTTATAGTTCCTATAATGGATGCAAGAAGAGGACAGGTCTATTCTGGAATCTACAGCTTTGAAAATGTGAAGGATGAAGATATGGTAAATCCTACAGAAGGAAATACCTTTTCACTCGTAAAGGGAGCGCCATATTACTTAGAAGAACTCATAGAAAAGATAGCAGAAAAAATAAATGAAGTAGGGGTAAAGAAAATTACCCTTTTAGGTGATGCAGATCTTGAAAAGATAGCAGAAGAAATAACGGAAAAGGTGAAGGCTTCGGGTGCAGTAGTTACTGTAGCACCAGCGCACCTTCGTTTTCAAAAGGCGAGCTCGCTCTGCTTTTTAGCAGAAAAATATGTAGCAGCAGGAGCCATAACAAAGGCGGATGACTTTGCGCCTGTATATATGAGAGCCTCTTATGCAGAAAAAGACAACTACAAGGTAGTAGTACCGGCAAAGAAGGCATAAAAAGCACGTGGGGCGAAAGATAAGGCCGTGAAATGAAGCACGTGGGGTGGAAGTAAAGGCTATGAAATGAAGCACATAAGGAAAAAGAATAATAAGAAGGCTCAGATAAGATGGAAAAAATAAAAATAAAAAAGGGAGTCTTAGAAGAAGCCCAGGAAATTTTTGAAGTAAGTAAAGATGCATTTTCACTGCATTCTGACCCGCTGCCACTTAGCGCCATAAAAGAAACGCTTGCAGATGAGGGTGGAAATGTGGTATTCTTGTGTTCTGTGAATGAAGATACAGGAAAAATAAATGGATATATCTATTTTTGGATAGCCATCGACGAAGCGCAGCTCTATCATGTCGGAGTCAGAAAAGAAGACAGAGGAAAAGGAATAGCCAGCCTTCTGATGAAAGAAGGACTCTTAATAGCAAAGGAAAAGGGCTGTGTATTATCTACGCTAGAAGTGCGTGAGTCAAATGAAGCAGCAATAGGATTATATAAAAAATATGGCTATGAGCAGGTAGCAAAAAGAAAGAATTATTATAATAATCCGGATGAGGCTGCGGTATTAATGAATAAAGAAATGTAGAGTTTTAGAAAGAGGAATAGATGTTAGACGTATGTTTATTAGGATGCGGAGGCATGATGCCTTTGCCAAATCGCCATCTAACGGCACTTATGACAAGGTTCAATGGCAGCAGTCTGCTTGTTGACTGCGGTGAAGGAACACAGGTGGCCATAAGAAAGCAGGGATGGAGCTTTCATGATATAGACACAATACTTATCACTCATTTTCATGGAGATCATGTAAGCGGACTGCCAGGCCTCTTTCTTTCAATGGGAAATGCAGAAAGAACAGAACCTATTACAATCATCGGACCAAAGGGCCTAGAAACTGTAGTAAATGCCCTTAGGATAATTGCAAGGGATTTACCATTTGAAATAAAGTTCATAGAAATAGAAGAGAATTGTCAGAAATTTAGTATAAATGGCTATGAAATTACCGCTTTTAAGGTAAATCATAGCGTTACCTGCTATTCATATTCAATATACATACCAAGAGCAGGAGCCTTTGTACCAGAAAAGGCAAAGGAAAATAATGTACCATTGAAATGCTGGAGCAGGCTCCAGAAGGGTGAAATAGTTGAAATGGATGGAATAACCTACACGCCGGACATGATACTTGGTCCTGAAAGAAAGGGAATCAAGGTCACCTATTGTACGGATACCCGTCCAACAGAATCGATAAAAGAAAATGCAGTAGGCTCAGACCTATTTATATGCGAAGGCATGTACGGAGATATAGCAGAAAAGGATAAAGCAAGACAGAAAAAGCACATGATGTTCCAGGAAGCAGCAGAGCTTGCAAAAGCAGCGGATGTAAAGGAAATGTGGCTTACTCACTATTCGCCGTCTCTCGTAAATCCGAAGCAGTATCTGCCACAGACAAGAGAGATATTCAAAAATACAAAGCCGGGAAAAGATCTTATGAGCGTAGAGCTGGGCTTTGAAGAGAACGCGTTAAAGGAATAGATTATAGAAAAGAAGGCAAAAATGGAAGATTTATATATACTAGGAATAGAATCGTCCTGCGATGAAACGGCAGCAGCTGTTGTAAAAAACGGAAGAGAGGTGCTCTCGAATGCCATTTATTCGCAGATAGACATGCATACAATATACGGCGGAGTTGTACCAGAACTAGCATCAAGAGCGCATGTAGAGAAGGTGAATTATGTAATCAAGCAGGCACTTGAGAATGCCGGAAAGAGTTTAGAAGAAATAGATGCAGTAGCAGTGACCTATGGACCAGGCCTTGTAGGAGCCCTTTTAGTTGGAGTATCTGCAGCTAAAGCCATTGCATTTGCAGCCAATAAGCCACTTGTTGGAGTGAATCACATTGAAGGACACATTTCAGCTAACTTCATACAGGATAAAAATCTAGAGCCTCCTTTCCTATGTCTTGTTGTATCAGGAGGACATACTCATCTTGTAATCGTAAATGATTATGGAAAATATGAAATAATCGGTGTAACTCATGATGATGCAGCGGGTGAAGCCTTTGATAAGATAGCAAGAGCCATAGACTTAGGCTACCCGGGAGGACCAAAGATAGACAAGTTCTCGAAGGAAGGAAATCCAAAGGCTTATGATTTTCCCCGCGCAGTAGTCGGAAAAAATGGCTATGACTTCAGCTTTAGCGGCCTTAAATCAGCAGTTCTTAATATGCTAAACATGTCTAAAATGAAAGGCATAGAGGTAAATAGAGCAGATGTAGCAGCCTCCTTTCAGCAGGCAGTAGTGGATGTCCTTGTAGGACATACCATGCAGGCAGCAGAGCAATATGGAATGAAAAAAGTAGCCATAGCAGGAGGCGTAGCCTCAAATACAGCGCTCAGAACAGCAATGGAAGAAGAATGCAAGAAGAGAGGCTATGAATTTTATCGCCCGGCTCCAATACTTTGTACAGATAATGCAGCAATGATAGCAAGTGCAGGCTATTATGCATATCTCAGAGGTGTAAGGAGTGACTTTGCATTAAATGCAGATCCGGGTCTTGATTTATAACCCCCGACTTAGGGCTGTTTCATATATCCTAAGTCATATAGAAGCCCCCATGTACCAGATATAATCGATTATATCTGGTACATGGGGGCAAAGATGTTATTTGAACCATGATTTAAATTCATCGCGTGATATAAGTTTAATTTTGTCTTCGTCAAACTCTGAAAATCCTTCGGCTTCTGAAGCGTCAAAAAATTGGACTTTAAGCTGACAATAACATTCATCGAGCAGTTCAAAATCTGAATCTATATCTTCACTTAAACAGGTGAGAGTGTCCGAGCCTTCTTTAATCATATAATAATCGTAACCGGTTCCTTTATTATAGACCTTGAATAAGGCAAAATCAGAACTCTGCGTAATGGTAACTTTTGAATTATGATTGACGCCCGGAACCGTGAATAAATCAAAAGGAGAGTCCTCGGCATCGAGAGATTTAATATAAATATTTCCATCGTCACCATTAAAATAAATATTGCCGTTGATAGCACAGGAGGCTTCATATTGAATATTATCAGAGCAGGTATTGATGTTATAATATGTATCGGTTTCAAGGTTATATACTATGCAGTAATACTCAATACCTTCAATTTCATCCATCCGTTTATAATATTCATCAAATTTTTCTACATATTCTCTTTGACTTAAACCTGAATCCTCGATTTTTTTTGTCCGGAGATAATAAGTAAAAATAATTGAGTTATCCGTGAAAAGTAGTCTTTGTATTGTGGATTTAAGGGAACTCTTGCTTTCGTGTAAAATGTCGACAGAGCCTGTCAACATATTTATGCGGTAAAGCTTTGCAGCACCGCTGACGGTATTAACATATCCGGTTTCATCCAGCGATTGGTGGTTTAATTGCACTGCAAGATAAAAATTATTACCAATCAGAAGCTTGTCCCAAACAAATACATCATCATATTCACTGAAATTGATAAGTTTTTTTATGCCGGTACCATCAGTATTAATCATATAAAGAGATGACGATTTACTGTCGAAAAAAAGAGCATGAGTATCATAAATTGCAGAAAAAGAATCGTTAAAGATATACTGATTCAAAAGGCATTCCGGACCGTTATGAAGGCAGCCCGGAACACCGCATATGACAGATGATTCACCTGTAACGAGATTGTAACGCGTGAGTCCTTTAAGATACAGATTTTCATCATAAAAGAAACCAGATTGATAGCCCCTGCTGTAAGTAATTAACTGTTTATCGGAAGCATCTGAAGCTGCACATCCTCCAAAAGTGACCATGAGAAAAAGTATGCAGCATAAAAGGGTAACATTCTTAACTGAAATATTGAATAATATTTTTTTAAATTTCATAGTTAGCTCCTTTCAAATGCGATCAATAGATTGACTTTAAAAAAAAATGATATATAATTGAAACGTAAATATTTTACATCCTATATGGTGGAATGTCAAGGAAAATGGAGGTAGAATCAATGCTTTTAGATAAAACTGTTAAACGTGGTTTGTTTATTCTAGTTACTTCGGTGACAATATTTACTTCCTGTTCTAATTCTGATAAAAGAAAAGAAGGCATAGACTCGAAGGATTCCGAAAATGGTGTTTCAGTTATAGATATAGGAGCTGAATCTCCTTATCCTGAAGATATAGATTATTCGGTCTTTGATGAAAAATATAAAGATAAAATTAGGCTAAAGTGGGTTTATAATGATTTGTTATATCTTTCTAACAGGCAAAAGAAAGCGGTAAATGACAGATTGTTGGAAATGGGAAAGAAATATGTTATTGATTTTTCAGTTTTTGAAAGCGATACATATGAGGAGTCTGTAAATGAGCTGAATGCTTCGGACTCGCCGGCTGATATTATATGCGCCGGAGAAACGGGAGAGGGTTCTGGCACTTTCAGGGCTTATAGTAATGGCTGGTTTATGGATTTGACGGAATATATGAATTCTGAAGATGGAAGAGTTTTGAAAGATAACATTCCTGAAAATCTTATTGAATCCTGTTCTGTTAATGGAAAATGCTGGGGGCTTACAACTTTTACACTCCCTTTTGCGGATTATGCTTATTATATCAATTCTGATGTCTTAACGCAACTTGGATTAGAAACAGATGATTTTTTATATAAAACCCCCGATGAAATAAAAGAATATCTTGAAATGGTAGATTTGGAAAAGATTACTCCATATTGTATTTACAGTGACACTAATAATATTATGGATTTTATTCCAGGTGTGTATAGGGTTAAGGGTGTTACATCGGATGCTTTTTCAGCTGATATTTCTGAGCCGTATGTCGAAAATATATTTGAAAATGAAAAAGCTGTTACCTGGTTTAAAACGATAAGTGATTTTAAAAAGGCTGGTTTACTTACTGAATCTTCCGCGAAATCTTCTTTTTTTATTTGTCAGGGACTTGCAAACGATTTTAATCTTGACGTTCAGGAAAAGATTATTTCATATTTAAAAGATAAATTTCCTGATTCAGGCGAAATTATCATTGTTCCGTTTGAAAACGGAGCAGTTACGACAATGAGTTATTCTATAACCGGCGTATGTGAAAAAAGTAAAGAAAAAGAATTGGCCTTGGATTGCTTTACTACAGTTATGACTGACAGTGAAATATCCACAATTCTTATTAATGGAATAGAAGGCGTGGATTATGTTATAAATGATGAAGGGAAAGCAACGCCTAAACAGGGTACAAACGCTGGCTGGGGTAATGCACTTTATTTTGGAAATAAATTTCTGAGCATTCCTCTTTATAATGAGGTATCGAATCTCAGGGAAGAACAGGATAAACTCCACACCTTGCCTACAACGGGAAAGTATATAGATATTTCAGGGTACAACGACAGGATTTCTTCAATAAATAAAATCATGAATAATTATTACGGACTTGTTAACGGCAGCTTTGAAGATGTGGATGCTGCCATTGAAGAGGCAAAGGCTGAGCTGAAGGCAGCAGGGGCTGATGAGATTATTGATGAAATTAACAGACAGATTGATGAGCAGTAAAGGTAAAATATGAAACCGGTAGTTTGTGGGGCCCAGCTGAGGCTGGTTTTTAAAAATATAAAACTTTTATTCCTAATTTTTATGACCGTTCTTGTTTCCTTTACCTGGCTGTTTTACAGCCAGAAGGATGAGTATAAGCATAACCGGGAAAAAACGCAGTGCGTTGAATGGGCACTTGACTCAGGTGAGCCGCAGAAGGCGGTTGAAGACGCAGTTAATGATCTGGTTATGAATGCAGGCATGGTCAATCTGCGCTTTGCTGACAGCTTTTATGATGAATATATGCTTTATACTGAAGCAGGCGAACATTTGAAAAAAACCTTGGGCTACCGGAACGAAATTGAAAATGTCATAGCGGCAAAAAAGGGGCAGCTCGGCTTTGCCGAAAATAAAGGTGAAAAAGAAAAATATTTAACCGAAATTAAATATTATTCAAAGCTTCTTGATAATAAGGTGCAGCAGAGCGGTTATCTTGGTTTTGAAGGTTTTTTTGAATTTGATGTACTGGATGTGTGCATTTTTATCGTTATTTTTTTGCTGTGCAGCTTTCTTGTTGTTCAGGAGCGCGAGAAAGGTCTCGGGAATTTAATATATGCCACCGAAAGAGGGGGAAGAGCTTATTTTGTGAATAAATATGCTGCCATAGCTTTTTTTACGGCGGTATTTTCTATATTGATTTTTTCGTTAAAGCTTCTGCTTTATTGCAGGCTTTATCCTGTGCCGTCCTTTGATACTTCAGTTCAGAGCATGCCTGGGTATTTTGCTGCACCGTTTAAGCTTTCACTGGGCGGATTCATTCTTATTTATTTTATATGGAAAATAGCAGTTTATTCTGCTGTTGCAGGTATTATATGCGTTATCTGCTCATTAAAGCTGAGCGAGGCTGGAGCGGGTGTTGTTTCGTTTCTGCTTTTTCTTATATCTTTTGCATTATCAAGATATATTCCATCGTCTTCAAAGTGGGTTCTGCTCAGGGATATTTCCTTGATCAGGATTGCATCTCCTGATTACTGGATTAAAGCGCTCAGAATTTATATTCTGTTTTCTTCAAAAAACAGGGCGGCTCTTATTTACGGTCCTGCTGTTCCTGCTGTTTCATGTGTGGTTCTTTTTGCGGCGGTCTGTGCCGCGGGTGTCCGCATTTATTTATCGGGTCTTAAAAAAAGCTCTGACTCAGCGGATGCGCGTGTGTCTAGCTTTTCATACAGATATTCCGGGAACGGTGCCTTAAATGAATTTTTCTATTGTATGTTCAAAAAGAAGGCTCTGGCGGCGCTGCTTATCCTGATCTTTGTTTTTGCAGCCTTTGTGTGCGATAAAACACCTGACAGAAACGTATCCACCAAAAACCGGAGGGAAATGGCGCAGATTCTTAATTCCATGAGCTTTGATGAATCAAAGGAATGGCTTAAGAATAAAAATGATGAGCTGGAAGAACTTCAGAACAGCCTTATTCAGATGCAGGTTAAGTATTCAATGGGAGAGATTAACGAAAGGGAATTTAACGAATATTCTTCCTTTGTGTATATGCAGCTGGGGATCAGAGAAACGCTGAATGAAATGATCAGGCAGTCGGAGGATATGGAGACCTTCTTTGTAAGGGAAGGAATTGATACCTCTTCAGCTGATTTCAATATTAGATATGAAGTAACCGATATCTCGGACAGTCTTTTCAGTAATTCGGCGGATGATATGCGCATATGGATTTTTCTTTTCGTATGTATTTTTGTTATATTTTTTGCTGCTCCGCTTTTGCCGGGTGAGATTGAAAACGGAATTTATCCGCTTGCAGTAAGCTCTGAGGGCGGCGCATTTGCTGCACTTTACAGATGCTTCTGGCTTTTGTTTTCATGCTTTGTCATGTGCTTTGTTCTGATGCAGGTGTATGTGCACAGCCTGGGTCTGAGGTTCGGGGCGTTTCCTGCGGATTATTCCTATCTGAGCATTGGAGTGCTCAGAAAATGCTTCTTTTTGCCGCAGAGCTTTACAGTAAAGGAATTTGTTTCGGCTGAAATTTTAATGTTTTCGCTTCGTGTGACCGTGGCTGCGGAAATTATGCTCATAATAAGTTCCTTCATTAATAAAACAGTAGTGGCAGAGATTGCGGGAACCTTGCTGCTTTTTGCACCGCCCCTGCTAAGGCTTCTGGATATTGAGCTTGCGTATAGGCTTAAGCTTACATATTTTACTGTTTTTGGTGACTTTGTAACTATGAGCTCGCTGCGCAGTGTTGTTCTATGGCCGGCTATATTTGTTTTTGTTTCATATATACTATTCCGCAGAGTCAGAAAATGGGCAAAGCTGGAATAAGTGCCTGAATCTGACAGTCTTCAGCAGATTGCGCTCTGCTTTCTGTGCCTGAATCTGACAGTCTTCAGCTGACTGTGCTCTGCTTTCTGTGCCTGAATCTGACAGTCAGCAGCAGATTGTGCTCTGCTTTCTGTGCTTGAAAGAGAGCGTAGCCTTAGTGAAGGCTTTGAAACTGTTAGCTTCAGCGGATTTTATTGCCTTGTATTGCTTTGGAGGATCTGGAAATGAGTGATGGCGGAGTTAATGTTTTAAAGCTTGAGGGAATCGAGAAGTGGTATCCGGCGCCGGAAAAGAAGAATGCCGTTCATGCGCTTAAGGGCATAAGCCTGGAGCTTACCGAAGGGTGCTATGGGCTAACGGGAAAGAACGGCGCGGGAAAGAGCACGCTTCTGAAGATTCTTACCGGCTTTATTAAGCCGGATGCCGGAAAAATTTACTGGAATGGGAATCTGATTTCGCCGCGGAGTAAGGATTATAAAAGGCTGCTGGGCTATATGCCTCAGCAACAGAGCCTTTACGAAACCATGAGCGTCCTGCAGTTTATGAACTATATGGGCGTGCTGAAGGCAGTGCCGAAGAAAAAGCTGGTTGAAGAAACTGAAAGCCTGCTCGAAAGAGTTCACCTTGCTGATAAAAAGGATTCAAGGCTCGGTGCGCTTTCAGGCGGCATGAAGCAAAGGCTTTTATTTGCGCAGAGCCTTCTCGGCTCACCTGTCCTGCTTCTTCTTGATGAGCCGACGGCCGGAGTGGATCCGGATGAGAGAGTGAATCTTCATAATATAATAAAGGATAATCTGTCCGGCAGGATTGTGATTATGTCTACTCATATAATATCGGACATTGAAAATATGGCCAAAGAGGAAATTAAGCTGGAACACGGAGCCCTTGTAAATGAACAGAAAACCGAAGGATAAAGTGTTAAGCCTGTTATGAGAGAGCACTTGACAGCCCCCCCCCCCTGCGGGCAAACCTGTGTGTTAGTCTCGATACATTCCGCAACCGCGCCTATCTGCCTATGTTGCCACCCACGGGCAAGCCTGTGGGTTAGTCAGGTCATAGAAAGCCTATCAAATACAGCTTTTTACTATATGTAATGGAACTGTTAAAAAAAAATCAAAAAAGCCGTAAGTGCATTAGAGCTGTGAAAAGTGAACTACCCACCGCCTAAAGGCAGTGGGCTTCCGTTAAATGGTTCACCAGACTAAGGCAGAAGAAATTCTGCCTACGATATTTAGGTTATGACACCTTTGGTTGACGCACCAGACCATTGCTCTGTCGTATAACTTTAAGTCGGGTCGGAGTAAGTATAGCCCAGTGAGTTATATGTAAAAAGCCTTTATATCATTGTCGAGGTGATGTCGGATTCCTTATATGGTAACAGTATAAGGATACGCACAACCGTACATTGTACGACATTATGACAAGGCGGGCTTTTTTCGCCCGTGGGTCATTTATAAAAAAGAGCAAAAGTGAAGAACTACTGATATTCTGGAAAAAAGAGCAAAAGTGAAGAGCATACTGACATTCTGAAAAAAGATCCAAGGCGAAGAGCATATTGGTGTTCTGAAAAAAATTAAAAAAAAGAGCAAAAAAGTGCTTGACAAAATAAAAATAACAGTGTATAATCATCTTCGTTGTTCGGAGAGTTGCCCGAGTGGCTTATGGGGCTGGTCTTGAAAACCAGTGATACCGCAAGGTACCGTGGGTTCGAATCCCACATTCTCCGCTTTTGAACCACCGAAACAATCGGTGGTTTTTATTTTTAATAATATAATGTAAAAATCAGGCATCTGGAGAAATACCCAAGTGGCTGAAGGGGCTCCCCTGGAAAGGGAGTAGGGCGCTAATAACGCCGCGCGGGTTCAAATCCCGCTTTCTCCGTTTATAAAATTGAAAGGTCGCATAAAGCGTAAGGTGAAGAAATGATTATTAGATGATTTGTTTTGAAGTGAAAGTGAAGAAATCGAATGCTGGACTATTCAGTGTGTTCTTTGCGTGCGCTTAAAATCAGATTATCGCATTCCTTTACCTTTTTTTATTTATAAAGAATGGCATAGTTAATAAGTAAATAACTATTAAAAGCGAACTGTTTGCACACGCGGACAGTTCGCTTTTTGCATTTTACTGATTGGTTCAATTGGAAAATACTTGTATTGAAAAGGAGACCCGTATGTTACAGATAAAAAATCTAACACTTACTCATAAAAAAGATCTTAGAATTATAATTGATAAATTTAACCTGGTATTAAATCATGGCGACAAAGCAGTAATCATTGGAGAAGAAGGAAATGGAAAATCCTCTATAATTAAATGGATTTATGATCAGGAACTGATAGATGACTATATGGAATGCAAGGGAGAGAAGGTGCCGAATGACGAAAAAATAGCATATCTCCCTCAAGAATTACCACAAAAAGATGCGGAAAAGACAGTTTATGACTATTTTTCTGAAAAGGAAGCATTCTGGGATAGTAATCCAAAGGAACTAGGTGCATTTGCGGCTAGCTTCGGGCTGGAAATGGATTTTTATTACCTAGATCAAAAGATGAATACTCTGTCAGGAGGAGAAAAAGTAAAAGCGCAGCTACTAAGACTTTTACTAGATGAACCGACCGTGCTTTTGTTAGATGAGCCTTCAAACGATATAGATATAGAAACTCTAGAATATTTAGAAAAGCTAATAAATGGATTTGAAGGAATAGTGCTATATGTATCACATGATGAAACGCTTATAGAAAAAACAGCAAATATGATTGTACATATAGAGCAGCTCTCAAGAAAAACAAAAAGTCGATACACAGTATCAAGGCTTACCTATAAGGAATATATGGAGGATAGGAGAAAAAACTTTGAAAAGCAGCTTCAGCAATCAGCAAATGATGAAAAAGAAAAGAAAAAGCGCGATGAGAAATATATGAAGATATATCAGAGCGTTGAAAGAGCGATGGCAAGTGTATCAAGACAGGCACCAAGTGAAGCGAAAAACTTAAAGGATAAAATGCACTCTGTAAAAGCAATGAGTAAACGCTATGAAAAAATGGATGAAAATATCACCAAGCGTCCTGAGCAGGAAGCGGCAATATATTTTAAGCTAGGAAATGAAAAATCTAAAATGCCAGCAGGGAAAGTTGTAATAGATATAGAAAAAGAGAAACTATCAATTGGTGAGAAGGTATTATCAGAAAACATAAAACTGTATGTAAGAGGACCAGAAAAAATCTGCATAATAGGCAAAAATGGAGCGGGAAAAACCACTCTACTAAAAAATATAGCAGAAATGTTGCAAAACAGAACAGATTTAAGGGCAGAATACATGCCGCAGAATTATGAAGAAAAGCTGAATTTAGAAATGACACCTGTAGACTATCTAGATAAAAGCGGAGACAAAGAAGAAAGAACTAGGATAAAAACGTATCTAGGCGCATTAAAATATACGACAGAAGAAATGGAGCATCCGATTAAAGAATTATCTGGAGGACAAAAGGCAAAGGTATTTCTCTTAAAGATGAGCATGTCAGATGCAAATGTATTGATATTAGATGAACCAACAAGAAATTTTTCACCTCTTTCAGGACCAGTAATAAGAAAGATGCTAAAAGAATATCCAGGAACAATCATCAGCATATCACATGATAGAAAATATATAGAAGAAGTATGCGATAAAATATATAGGTTAGAAAAGAATGGATTGAGTGAAATAAGTTGATACTCAGCGTTCTGAAAAGTATATGGAAATATTTGATGATAGTAAACTTCTTACAATATATAAGTGACATCCCTCGGGTATAGAGATTTTAAAAATATGGCTGCATAAAAGATCCTATACCCGAACCTTGGTTAAGGAGGAGCTATGTAAGAAGAGGAAATATTGAACTTTGTAAATGAATAAGAGGGAGAGAAGAAAAAATTGAAAATAATTAAAGAAAATGCTTGACAAACAAATTTAGTTGTATTATAATCTAACACGCTGTCGGGAAATGAAGCGAGGCAAGAAATTAAAGAAAAGCAACTTATTAGGTCAGCGAATTAAAAAAGAAAAAAGTGCTTGACAAACTAAATAAGATGTGTTAAAATTTCATACGCTGTTTCACTTGAGACAGAAGCGCAAAAAGTTCTTTTTAAAAGAAAGTACGAAAAAATAATTTGAAAAAATTAAAAAAAGTACTTGACAAAAGAAATAAGATGTGCTAAAATAATTAGGCTGTCGCTGAGAAGCGCAGCACAAACGAACATTGATAACTTAATAATGAAACAACCTTGAAAATTCCAAATAAATTTCGTTCAGCAATGAACAAATCGAATGGAAACATTCAGAATCTGAATTATTCAGAAAACGGATAAACACAACGC
>Ga0247611_10000207_pt1 | contig 122314 bp, 173 predicted proteins | sample 177DNAGHGhighgp2_FD_192422 | JGI IMG/M metagenome (GOLD analysis project Ga0247611, IMG submission 192422) | Sheep rumen microbial communities from Palmerston North, Manawatu-Wanganui, New Zealand - 1770 DNA GHGhigh gp2 | ecosystem: Host-associated > Mammals > Digestive system > Stomach >...
TCTCTATGGAAATTATTATCAAGAGTATATCCTGTAGTTCCATTATTTCTATTTCTAACTTGTATTAAATCATTATCCTTAATAGCCATAATTATTCTCCTTTTATCTCCTAATACAGAAATATGGGGGAAGATTTTACAATCCTCCCCATATTTCATATATCTAAAAAACTTATCTCGTTAATGAAGTATTTTCATAAACGCAGATTGCATTAGAGAAGATAGCTCTTACGCCGACCTTCTTATAGATCTGAACTTCTCTTGAACGGTCGTAGTTAGTGTACTCATCAACGATTGTCTGACCTTCAAATGCGATCTTAACAGGCTTCTCAGCACCTACAGGGATGATATAAGCATATGCAGGATTGATAACCTTAATAAGGTTCTGTTCATCCTCGTAAGACTGAGGAAGAACAATTACCTGGTGACCCTTGTAGTTAGCAATGTAACCATTGTTCCATCTCTGATTTCTCATTTCATCAGAAACCCAACCAGTTGCAGGAACCATAGTAGCTGCAAATTCATAAGTACAATAGATTGCAGACTTACCATAAGAATCAGCAACGCTGATTAACTTATCCATCTTAGCTTCTACAAAAGCGTTATCCGTAGCAAAGTTACCAGGCTGGATATTTGTAATAGCACCAAGTAACTGCTTCTCAATTTCAACATAAATGCACTCGTCAAGACCTTCAAGAACTATGTCAAGTACTTCTGCGAAATCAACTCTACCATCAAGCCACTCTTCGAAACCGATCTGAGCAGCACCGCCAATAGCGTTGGTTGTTACTTCATAGCTCTGTCCATCGAGCTTAAATACTTCGTAAAGACCAGCAAGTCCGACCTTACCGATGAACTGCTTAGCACGTCTCTTAGAAGCATTTGTAATCTTCTGTGTAAATATAGGTTTGTCACCCTGTGCGAAGGTCTTAATATCAGCGAACTGTGAATACTGTTCCATAACCTTCTGAGGAAGAACATCGTCTATAGTCTGCTCTAAAAGAGCAAATACTGTATTCTTATTTTCTCTATAAAGTGAATAAGTACCAGCTATCTCCTTAAACTCTTCACGAAGAGTATCTTGGAGTTCGTCATAGCTAAACTTCTTCTCGCCATAGCTGTAAGCAGTAGGAGCAGAAGGATTAGCTTTTGCGACAGTCTTAGCTAAAGTAAGCATATCTTTAAATTCTAAAGCCATTCTTTTTTCCTCCTATCTTACTGTACTCTCTGGATCTTAAGTCCAGGCTGTCCATCAGGCATTGAATACTCCTTAACAACAACCCAAATCATACCAGTTGTAGCGTTGTTATCAATATCAAGAACAAGTGTATTTGTATTAACGTCCTTAACAGGAACTAACTTATCACCAACTTTATAAGAAGTACCACCCTGAGCGATTGTTACCATGTTTGTTGTATAAATATCGCCTACATTTGTCTTAAACAGACGAGGTGCCATACCATCCATGTGATATGGATACTCTGTATGACCAGTAGTATTAGCGGCACTAGGCGGATTTGTTGTACTAGGAACAACGCCTATATTATCAGCACCATCACCATAACCAGCAGTAGCTAGCTTAGATGTTACATAATTCTCACCCTTTATAACTGTAGGCGGTGTTGTAGAGTTATCAATATGATTAACTCTAATCATTGCGAAATCCTTATATGAAGTTCTCCAGAAAGGCTCGTAAAGCTTTATCTCATTAAATACAAGCATCGGCTCAGCAACACCTGTTGAGTCATCAGCAGAAACCTTACCAGTGGCATAATCATAATACATGAATTCACCATTCTGGAGTACATCTACAGCAGTATCAAGGGGAAGGCTAGCATAAATCTGACCAGTCTTCTGAGCTGAAAGCTGATTAGGCTCTACCTGACCATAGCCATTTCTTGTCATTGTAATAGCCATTTATTTTTTCCTCCTTCAATATTAGTCCTTATTCTTTCTCTCTTCCACTGCTTTTAACCAAGCGGGAACCACTTCAACATCGGGCTGAAGATTATAAAGATTAGGAACTTCTTCTTTTACTTCATCATCGAGATTGAAATTTACTTTCTTTCTCACACAAATAACAGATAACTTACTCTCTATATCTTCTAAAGAGTACTCTGCTTTATGCTCTATTACATCTGCCTTATCTTCATCAGACAGCATATAGAAAGAATTTATAAGAGCGTCTTTTTCTTTAGCTTCAACATTGAACTTAAATTCCTTTAATTCAGCATTCTCTTTTTCAAGTAATGAATACTTTTCCTTTAATTCGTTTAACTCATTTTCAACTAAAGAAAAATTTTCTTCAAGAGTATTCTTTGACTTTGCTTTCTTTTCATCATCATCTGTCTCGTCATCAGATTCTGAATCTTCTTTAGCATCATCAGAGTCATCCTTCTTCTCTTCATCATTCTTTTTATATTCTTCTATACTATTTTGATTTTCAGAGTTATTCTCTTCATCTGTATTGCCCATGTCATCTAAAATTTTTTCTTCTTCTGCCGCAGGTGCCTCTTCAACGACATTTTCCGCACCTTCTACAACAGGATCGACATTTTCTTCAACAACAGGCTCTACTACTTGAGTATTCTCTTCCATTGTTTGTCCTCCTTTATTTTGACATAAAGTAAGCTCTTTTAAATCTTTCATCATAGAATACAATGTCTTCGTAAAGTTTTCATCTTTACTGAAAGTAGAACTTACATCAGGAGCAGTTACTGAAGCACCTTCAAAGCAAGGTTCTACATCCTCTCCTAAAATACATAGTTTAGAAAAAATTGCGTCATTTATTATAAAAAAGTCAATACCCTTATTATTATCGGTTGACCAATGACCCTTTAAAGTTTTCGTATCAAGTTCCATTGATTGCGGACGACCTTCATTTAAAACCTTCAAAGCTTCTTCATATTGCTCTGTCCAAAGGTATCCTTCTGTCATAAGATATGTACGAACTACAGTATTTCCAAATTCATCAGTATCTTCAAAATCTTGAAACCAAATCTTAGTATCAGGAGCGACAAATCCATAAGGAGTGGTTAAACATTTAAATTTAACTCCGTCTCCGTCTATAATCATTTGATCTCCATGATCTCTAAAATCTTCTTGCGTTTCACTATAATAACCAACAATAGGAGTTCCTGGTAAGGTTTGTGCCATCTGAGTAGCTACTTCCTTAGTAATAAAACTCCCATTGCGGTTCCCGCCTAAATATAAAACCTTAATTTCACATTTAGAAGCAAATGGACTTATTCCTTCAATATTAATGAATTCTGGAGAAGATATCGTAGCAACACTTAATCTATTAGTAGCCATAATTCCTCCTTAACCCATTGATTCCAAATTTTTAATTGTTTTTTCTGATTTTTGGTCATCAGCTAATTCCTTGCGGCCAGCACCTTCTGAAGATTCTCCAGGCTTGCCATTCCCGCCTTGGGACTGGCTTCCCGCACCTTTTACTCTATTAAGAATATTCTCATTCATAGTAGAACTCATTAAAGGAGGAATAAATACATTAACCAAATCAAGTATGTCATTTTCAAAGTAAGCATTTGCTAAAATACAACTTTGAGTTTGACCCAATGCAATTTGAGGTAACATCTTTGAGAAACCTACTTGCATTTGTTCTTTATATAATTTAGATAAATCTTTATAATTATAAATTGTTGTAGTTAATAATTGAACTTTATATTCTACCTTTTTTGGATTTTTATTTAAAGGTTTTAATAATTCATTTAAAAATTCTTCAAATTGAAGTAACATATTATACATTGTTGCTTCATCATTAAGAATCGACTTTTCTAATGCTATATTTCCATCTGTATTAAACTGATTTTGCGATACGCCACCTTCATTATAAACTTGACGTTCAACTCTAGCTAAATCATCTGTTTGAGCCGCTGCCTGATTCTCAACCATACTCTCTACAGATACATCTGCAAATGTAGTTAATACATCAACACCAATAGCACGACTTAACATTTGAACTGCATTATTATGAAGTTGTTGTGCTTCATCTATATCAAATATTAATTCGCCATTTTTATCCAATGGCATTTGCTGAACCACAATTTTCATCAATCTCTGTAATGTCTTTTTCTTATCTAATTCTCTAGCTTCATCTAGATCAATAAGTAAAGGAATTATAGAGATAAATGCAGGATATTCTTTTCCATTAGCAGTAAATCTTACTGTCATTTCAGGATCTAATAAATACCAACCGCCGGTATCTCCAGAATACTCTGGAGGTAGCTTTCCTTGCTTATATAAAGCATAACCTTTTCTAAATTCATCTGGAAACAGTTTTAGCACTCTCATTCTTTGAATAGTATCTCTAAACTGTTCATCAAAATACTTCATATTAAATTCTACAGCAGGCTTTTTGCCTTTAAAGAATCTAGTTCTACAATAGTTAACTGGCAATTCTTGTAGAACAGTAGAAGTATCGTTATTATTTATTGGAACTTTATATCCATAGTAAGCTCCATAAGTTAATATCTCAAGTGCAATTTCTCCAAAAGTCTTTTTAACATCAAAATCATCTAATACTTTTAAACTTTTATGAAAACCATCCATTAATTTTTCTTTTTTAATAGATTCATCATTTACAAAAGGAGTAACCATCCAATCGTAACGATACATAAAAGCTAAATATCTTAAAATACGAGAATAAATACCACTTATTTCATACCAGAATTCAGATATTTCTCGCATTGCAATTAAATCTCGATTTTTAATTGACATTAAAACATGATGTTTATCACATAATCTCGGATTAACTTTCTTTAAATCGCCTAACTTAAGAATTGCATCATCAAGAGTTTTAGCTCCAACTTTTATATTATTAAAATCTGAAGCTGGAGCTCCTTGATAACCTGTAAAGGCGGGAACGGTATTTACCTTTGGTACATTTATATTAAAGCCTTTTGCTTTAATTTCTTCAACTCTATTACGCAAAGGGATACCTCCTTAAAATCTCTATTTTAATTATAGCATAAATTTTTTTAAAAATCAAGTAATATAAATCTACTTATTTTTAAAATTAATAACCAGCAGCTTTCATAATATAATCATAATCAACAAATGTTTCATCCCAATAAGGAATAATCACTAATGTGTAACCATGAGTTGCACAATAACTTCTTTTTTGAGCATCATTATATTTTTGTCTATATAAACCTTTTGCACCGCCAAACTTTGATTTTGCTTCATAATGCTGTTCACCTTGAAACTCAATTAAAAAATCAAGATCTCCATCATCATCAAATACAGCAAAATCAAATCTAAGTGGTCTTCCGCTACTAGACACTAAATCAGGAAAACTATATTCTTCTTGGAAATTTAATCCAGCTGCTTGTAAAATTTCTTCTATTTTAATTTCTCCTCTAGAAGCTCGCATATTTCCATCCTTTACTTAAATATATTTTTTAAAGTAATTTATTTATCTTGTGTTGCCCAACTTTTTAACTAAAAAATAACATTTTTGATATATCCCTCTTCCGCCTTTTCCTAGCTAAATCTTCTTCCTTTTTAATATAATACAAACCATAAATAAAAGCAGAAAATTTATCCTTCTTAATACCTTTATTACTTTGTTTAAGAATAATATTAATACCTTCATTTTCTTCTGTAAGGTTTAACAGCTGTTCTCTTAAAATAGAAGTTAAAACAAAAGGCTGTAAATATTCATTTCTTTGATCTGAATTATAAGTTTGTCCTTTTTTAGTGGAAAGCAATTTAGCTTTAGCCTGTTGTTCATCAATCAAGAATTTCACCTTCCCGCTTGACATTTGCGTTTGAGTATAAGAATAAGCTTCTGTATTAATTGGGGCATTCGCTTTTATTAAATACATTGCATTTTCTTCTACTCCAGGCCCTTTAATCTTTTTATAAAGATTAACAGTATCTTCTGCAGTCCCATCTTCAACACCAAATGGCGGCAATTCATCTCCTGTTTCCGGATCAATTTGTGCTTTTGTCATAAAGTCAATCAATCCAACACCAAGACCATTTGCATCAATAGCAAGAATTCTTGCTTTATATTTATAATATAATCTTTTTAAATTAATAGCTTGTGTTTCAAAATCTTCCGCCTCATAAGTATAAATATTAACAAGTGTTTTTAAATGAGATCCCTGAGGTTGCGGAGTTGCTTTAAATATACATGCCTCTGTTGTACATCCAATACGCCCAACGTCCACTCCAATAACATAATAAGCTGATTGAGACGATCTCCCGCTATATTCATACTCAGGTTGTAATAAAACTCTATGTTTATCAAATTTTTCAGCAGAATAAAAAGCATTTTCTACTGAACCAGACCAGATAGATCTATATTCACGATCAAATGATTCATCATTGTAGGTTCCTTGAATTTTTAATTGATCTACAAAATCTTCATCAAGTAAACCTTCTGTAACAGGAGTTTCATAAGTTCCTCCAATTACCATTACTTCTTTTGGATTTATTACACTTTGAACTAAAAGTTCTACAAGCTTATCATAAGCAAATGAATTTTTCCATCCTGCTGTAGTAATATAAATCTGACTCTTATTTACATTCTCTTCTTTATGGCGGGAGCCATCTGGTAGAAGTCTATCGACGTTAGTCGTAGGAATAATAACTTCATTTAAAATATCACCATCAATTAGTACACATTCCTCCATAAGTCCGCCTGTCCGCCTTTGACCTCTGGAAGATTGCCTTGCCGCCAATATGTCTATACTAGAACCATTTTTAAAAACATATTTAACATCATCTTTAGATTTCTTTGAAACACCACGATCCCAATTTATTTCATTATTAAGTGCGGGAATCAGCTTACATATTTCCTCTATCTTAGCTATTGTGATACTTGCGGCTTGCTCCTTCCCGCCAGTCGTAACAAATAATTGACTATTTGGATAAAGAATGCATCTAAGCATTAAAACCATCATAGATAAAAATGATTTTGAATATGCTCTAGGGAAAGTGGCATATACATACCTATGACGCATTACAACTCTTAAAAATATCCTTTGATAAAAATAAAAATGAAAATTATTTGGATTATGTGGATTGCTTTCTCCATTCTGATAATCATTATTTTTAAGCATTGCATCAACAAGATAATCAGGATATTCTCTATAAAAAGAAATTAAATTTCTTAAATGCGGAAGTTGTTCTCTAAGTCTTTCTTCAGATAAACCTTGTTTTAAACTATTCCTAGATTCGGAAATATCTAATAAATTCTTTAAACTCATTATTATTCCTCCTCTTCTATTTCCTCATTTTGAAGAAGTAGATCTTTCTCACGGTCTTCCGCCATTGCTTTTTCAAATTCCAAAAAATCTTTATCTTCTAATTCTACTTGATCAAGACCTTTAGCTCTAGCTTCTTCCCTATCTCGACGCATACTTTCCGCATTTTCTTTATTCTTTAAGTATAATTCAATCTCTTCCGCTAATGACTTATCTTCATATATTAAAGTTTTATTATATAATTTTAAATCATCTATTATTTTATCAATAATATCATAAGGAACTTTTATTTCATATTTAGGTATCTGTCCACCTTCTTTTTCACAGTAAGCAACCATTTCACCAATAGAATCAAGGAAGTCTCCTTTTTCGGCTTTATTTTGTGCTTCTGTAAATTTAGCAGATTTCATCATTGCATCATAAACTCTAGATAATTTTTGATAAGAATCTACATCTCCGCAGTCTATTGCTTGATTCATTTTTAAACTTGTCTTACATATCATTTTAAGAGTATCTTCACGTGCCGCACCTTGAATATCAAAACTATTCATAAAATCATTATATTTCTGTTCAAGTGTAACCCATTCATCTGCTCTATATAATCTTCCCCATTTCATAGCAAGATAAATTTTATCTTCTTGAGTTAATTGAGCTCCAACGTCTTCTAATTCAACTTGCTCGAATCCCGCACCTTGAGGATAATGAAAACCATCATTACCATCTTCCGCCTCATCAATTACTTCAGGTGTAGGAGGAACATAAACCGGCGGAGGCGCTGTTATTTCTTCATATGTTTTAAATTGAGCTTCGGATATTTCTCCTCGTTCCATCGCCTGCCGCATTTCTTCTATCTTGGCTTCCGCAGAATCAAAGTCATATCCTTTTAATTTAGCTTTTTCTTCTTCTTCTAATTTTAATCTTTCAGTATCCGCCCAAGTAAAATTTTTCCATTGTTTTAATTTCATCTTACTAAGATATTTACCAACAATAGAGCAACCAGTAACTTTATGCGGATCTTTAGCATAGGCGCGATCTCTTAAAACATTCCATTCCCGCTCAATATAAGGAACATCAAATTTTTCTAATATCCATAAATATGTATCTGGTTCAAAATTATTAACATGAAGAGTTAAACAGTTTTTACATAACTCTTCTTTGCTTCCATCTTTATGAGTATAGAAATTGGTGTCCGCCATAGTCTTTCTACATTTAGGGCAAAAAAGTTGTTCTGGCATAATTAATCATTCACCGCCTTTTTCTTATTTCTACATTCTTTACATATACTATACCAACCATCTTTGCTGGTACTATTCTTTGAAAAAAAGTGGTTATGTGCTAATTTAATTTGACCACACCTACTACATTTTTTATATTTACCTTTTTCTTCTTGTAAGAAATGCCAATCTAACCAATTATTAGCAGCTCTTTCCGCCAATAATTTAGGTATTTTATTTCTCCATAAAGATGAAAGATATTCAGGCGAATGCCGCACACCATAATCTATTTCAATTAATTCTTGTATTTTAGCATTAGATAATCCATCTATTTTATATATTAATAAATCATAATAAAGAGGATAGGCTTCCCGCAATGTTTCTTCAATAAGATTATCTAAATCTTCCATCATCCATTTAATATCGCTACTAAAACGATCCCAATTATCTTCTTTTATTTTTGCATAGTTACATAAGAGAAGTGATATATGTGTTGGATTATATAAATTAATAATACCATTACTATGAACTTCACCATTCGCATCTATTGTTATTTTTTCGCTCAAGTCCATGCGGGAGAGGCTCTTTATGGTGTTACTTGATCCTATTGTTTGTTTATATGCGGTACGGAGGATGTATTGATCATAACGCATTTCTATTAATTGCTTGCGGAGGAGGTATGCTCTTTGTCCGCGGGCGGCGGCGCATTCCGCCTCAATCTTAGCTATGTTTTCCTGCATCTCCAGCATTCCAGGGATAGTTTCTATTTCTTCTTTTGTTATTGGGTTTTTTGGGGCAAAAATAATATTTTTATCATTGGCTATCATATTATAGATACCATCTTCCCCATTTTCTAATTTACCAATTAAACCTTCAAATGATAGCTCTCTCTTTTTAACTGTTACCATATGATTGTTTGTTAAAATATAATTTTTCTTTCTTTCTTTCTTTTCTATTGGTACTACGATATATTCTGCTAATTTATCTAAATAATATGGAGTTAATCGTTCTGAAGGAGTATTAGCTATTATTTCTTTTACTTTGATGACACGCTCTTCTGGTGTTTCTAATGAGTAATCCATTTTGATATACTCAAAATCTTTTTTCTGTTCCATTGTAATCTAATCTCCTTTCTACATTATTATATCAAAAATTTTTCAAAATGTCAACTAGTAAGCCTTCGGCTTACTAGGTCATTGTCGTTTTAATATGTAGGAATTGCGTATGTATATTTTTAAATCGTATTTTATAAAAATGATTTTTTTATCGTATTCCCAATTTGAAAAAATATTTGGAGAGGGGACCGTGTTTTAATTTTGAAAAATTATTTGGAGAGAGTTTGGTCGAGCCCAAACCCAATTTCACTTTTTTCTAAATAAAAATCCCGAAATACACCCCCCGGAATGTTGTGTAGGAACGCTGTGTAGTCACGCATCCAGAAAAAAAGCAACCCTCCTAACAAACCCCGTCAAAATAAGACTGCTGCCAAGATAAGAGAGTAAGATACAACAAGAGAGTGAATGAGTGAGTTGATGAGACAAACAACATAACAAGAGAGAAAGATAAAGGAAAGAGATAGAATATATAAATAAATAATCAACAAGAGAAGAAAGATAATATTAATTGATGACAGATACTAATTGTGCGGGAAGTCGTTAGGTGCATCGAGCCGTTGCCGAATGGTGCAACTTCGCGCAACGGCCGGATTCGCCCACCCGCATAATATCAGGGTTTTTTCATTCCACAAACCCGGTGTTTATCAGCGTTTCACGGATCCCGCAAAGAAACCCAGTATTTATGCGGGCTCGCGGATCCAGTATTTATGCGGGTTTCAGCCGGTGAGTTTGTTTCTTGTAGGTGTGTATTTTTTAGGATTCTATCGAAAAAGATATATTTCTGTATTAGTGTTACATCAAAATAAAAGCAAAATCTTTTTATTTTTTTATCAAAATAGTTGTAGACAAACGTGTTAGAATGTGATATATTATAATCAAGGAAAGGGAAATACAGAAAGAGAGGTAAAGGATATGACAAACACAAAGACTTACAGAAAAGAGTTTCAGTACAGAGGACAACAGATAAATTACTTCAACAAGGTTCGTGCCAATGCTAATGTAAAGAACGCAACAATGTACATCACAGCTGATGGTAGAAAAGTTGTAGAATACAACTACTAAAAAAATAAGGAGGTTAATAAAATGAAAAAATATATAGTAAGTATTTTTGATGGCTCATCTACAACAAAGTACATCACCGAAGATGTAGATATCTACAGAGCTGAGAATAAGATAGTAAAGTATCACACAGGACTAAAAAGAGATATAATAAAAGTTGAAACGACAGAGATAAGAGGTTGAAAAATCTCTTATCTTGCGCGCGTCGCAGGCGAATCCACAGCATTCGCCAAGACGCGAATTTTGCGCTTTTGTGCAATATTGCTAAAAAATGGATCACAATTTTGTTTATTTTGCTACTTGCATTTTATCCCGTTATGGTGTATAGTATAATCAGAAAGAGGAAAGGAGGACTTGCAAATGACTAAGATGATAAACTTCGATATGGATGGAACATTAGCAAACTTCTATGGTGTTTGAAGGTTGGTTAGAAGATTTAATGAATAAAAATGCTAAACCCTACGCACAGGCAACACCGCTTTTCAACTTCTCTTCTCTTGCAAGAGTGCTTAACAGACTTCAGAGAGAAGGTTACGAAATCTGCATTATTTCTTGGTTAGCAAAGAATTCAACAGAAACTTTTGATAAAGAAGTTACAGAAGTTAAAAAGGCTTGGCTTGCAAAGCATCTTCCTAGTGTTAAATGGGATAGAATTACAATTGTTCCTTATGGAACACCTAAAAGCACTTGCGGTTGCGGGATCCTCTTTGATGATGAAGAACCTAATAGAAAAGAATGGGGTGAAGGTGCTTACAATGTAGAAAACATCTTAGAAATATTGAAAAAACTTTGAAAAAATAGTTGACAAACGTGCAAAAAAGGAATATAGTATAATTAAAGAAAGGAAAGAGAGGTAATTAAAATGGCAAACAAATTTAATGATGAATATAATGTTTTTGTAGAGCAAAAATGGCATAAAAGAAAAACTTTTTCAGAAGATGAAATTAAACTCATCAAGTCAGCAAAAAATTATCTTGATAATTTAGTTGAAAAAATAGATAATGGAGATTATTCTATTAGCAACTGTACCTACAGTTATGAAATAACTTTTCATTTAATTGATATAGAAGAACACCCTTATTGGAAAAAAACAAATTAAAAGAGAGGTAACTAAAATGTGCGGGAACCACTTTCCGCACATTTGTTATGCGGCGGGCCGCTGGCGCGTTGCTTTTACACGCCAGCGGCCGAATTTCCATTATACCACACCCAAGCACATTTTGTCAATAGTAAAAATAAATAAAAAACTAACTAAAATGATCCCAAAATTTGTGCAATATTTTTCTTAAAAAGGCTTGCAAAAGTCAAAAGGGTATGGTATATTATAATTACAGAGAGGGACAACGGAATGGCGGATACCCAATCGGTGAGATAGTTGCCAATACTTACAAAAGTAAGGGGTTATCAATACTAGGGGTTGTTAATTCTTGAAAGTAAGCACACAACGGAAACCATTCCTAAACTAAACAAGAGAGGTAATTAAAATGAAGAATTATGAGGTTGCTATTTATACAGATTTATTAGAAGTTATAATTTATGTTGTTAAAGATTGTGTTAATGAAGAAAATGCTTGTCGCAGGGCATTTTCTCAATGGTATCATGGTTATGGTATTGGAAATGTTAGAGATATAGTTGTAACAGCATTATGATTACAATACTACCTTTTAATACACTTCTACCTCCTATTGCGGCGGGCGTTGGTGTAGAATCCGACGCCCAAGACCGCAAAAAACAAGAGAAGAAGAAAAAAGAAAATGCAGAAGATATTTTTGAAAGAATATTAGAAACTGAAATAATAAAAATATGCGGGAAGGCGTAAGTCTTCCCCTTTTTTGAGCTCGCCGCAGACCATCCGGCGCGGCGAGTTTTTCGCATTTACCTGGATCCCGCACCTTTTTATAATCAACTTTGCAAACCAAAAAAAATTAAAAAAAATCCTAAAAAAGTGTTGACATTTATCCACGGGTGTAGTATTATATAATCAAGGAAAGGGAAAACACCTAAAATAGAAAGAGAGGTAACTAAAATGATGACACAGGCTGAAATGATTAAGTACGATATGATGGTTGATATGGGTATCTGCACCGCAGATGAACTCAATCTTGCTTTTAACCTTATAGGAAATTGGACAGAAACAATTAATAAGATAATCTACTTCCGCACAGGTTACAGAGATTATGAGCAATACATCCAATCTGAAATGGAAGGAGATGAGGAAGATTAAAATTAGGCGGGAAGGCATTCCCGCCTATTTCTTATTTTCTATAATTTGAAAAAATTAAAAAAATTTGATATAATATATATAGAAAATAAAAAATAAATAAAAATTAAATTCCTATAATCCTTTTCTTTTTGGCGGCACGAGTGCGGCTCCTTTTAGTCGTGCAAGTGCCGAATTTTCATTATACCACAGTTTTGCACATTTTGTCAACTGGCAATTTGCACAAAGATTTAGATCCGTGGATCCCGCAATTTGTGCAATATTTTTTATCTAAACCCTTGCAATTTTCTGTCCGTAGTGGTATTATTATTACAGAGTTAAGGAACACCACCAAGTGAAAGAGAGGTAGTTAAAATGACATTTACAAAAACAATTTCTGTAGATAATGAACATATTAAAAATTTTATTGAAGATACTGTTGATAATATGATTGAGAGTCTCTATATTTGGTTAGACGATGGTTATAATATAAGTCCTGAAGATATTAAAAATGATGAATATCTTTATCTTCTAGAAAAACTTAGAGATGAAATAGAAATAAGAAGAAAAAAAATACTTCAGTGATAGAAAGAGAGGTAGTTAAAATGACAAAGGTTATAGAGTACGCTTCAGTTTCACCCGCAGTTCTTGATAGTATAGTTAGTGCTCTTGGTGTATTTTGCACGTGGTCTGAAGTAGACGAAGATAGATTTGAATTTACTGTCTGCTCTTATGGTCAGGGGGCACCTTACCCCATGACAAAAATTCAAGAAATATTAAATAGGTATCCTGCATGTGCATAACATGCAGGTCAACAAAAGGAGAATAAAATGAGTACAACGGAAATGCTTAATATCTCAGTAGCCTTAAATATACTTTGGCCTATTGTGGCAATAATTACATATTTATTTTGTTAGGCGGGAAGCGCTTATATTGATTTAGCGGGAAAAATAATTCCCGCTATTTTTGACGGCCCGCATGCGCATCACACACCTCGCGCAAGGGCCGCATTTTGCGTATAGGCTGGTTTTTAAGTTTTTTAGATCCACATTGCGTATTGTATATATTGCATAAAAAATCCCATTTCTTTTTGTGCAACTTTTTATTAAAAAATCCTTGCAATATATACACGGGTATGGTAACATATAATCAAGGAAAGGGAAACACCCTAGGAAGTGAGGTAATTAAGATGACAAAGGAAACAATGATTAGAAATTACAGAAAATTCAGTGCGGCGGATGCTTATATCCTTGGCTTTATATATGGCGGTCAGGTCTATATGGTTGAGGTTAAGGACATAGCGCCTCGCTATATGAAAGTTGAGCGTTGTTCTTCAAGGAATGGCGGATATAGGAAACTTCAGTTCAGACTTAATAACGCTTATAAGGAAGAACTTATACGCAAGGGGGCAAGGGTTATAGGCACACCCGATATACTTGATGGACAGTATAACAAGGGCGTTGAGTTTGAAAGAGTTGTCTATAACGAGTTTGGTCAGACATATCGTGGCAAGGATAGCGTAGGCTTTTGGGTATCAGGTGACATAACGGTAGATAACAAGGAACTTCAGGTCAAGTTCGAGGGTGCACAGATAGTAGTAGAAAACACACTTGAGAATCTCAAGAAAAGGGTAAGGGGTTAAAGCCCCCTGCCCACATAGGAGGCATAATATGAATGTAATTGAGTATATCAGAAACAGATCAGGAAGCACATACGGCAAGCGCATAAGAATTCTTGATAACTACACCCACCACAGTTTAGGACCGTGGACCTGTAATGCGGATAGGGACATCATGGATATAAAAGTAACTGAAAAAATAATTTTTATTTTTGTAAAATAAGTGTTGACATAGCAAACATAATATGGTATAGTATTTATAGAAAGAGAGGTAATCATTATGATAAGCATAACAAGAGAAGATATGAACAAGGCAGTAGAAAATCTTCAGACAGAGCGCGGAAGGGCTTCAGTGGTAGATTTCTTAACTGTCCTCTATGGAATTATTAGCGGAGATTATATGGTTTTAGCAGAAGAAGACCGCATCCGCATAATAAATGAATTTACAGATAGGTATGATGAAGCCTATTGGCAGGGTTATAATGAAGCCCGAGAAGCCTATGATGGCACCTCTGATGATGATTATGAGGAGCCTGAAGATATAGATGATGATTTTGGATATGATGCTTATATGGGTTGTTATACATATGATTGTTAATTAAGAAAGGAGAATATTTTTTATGTATATTAAAATTACTTGCTCAAATGGTTTTTGCGGTTGCGAAGAAGATTTTTATGAAGAAGTAAAAAATGAAGGTGAAGCAGATGACCTTACATATAATATATTAAATAATGATTATGCTTTTGCCGAGCCTGATGGAAGATTTCTTCCTGGCGCTTCCAGTTTTGATGATACTGATTATGAAGATTATGAGGAAGAATATGATGATTATGTTAATAATTTAGAAGGTTGGTGGGAAGAAATTACAGAAGAAGAATTTGAGGATAATAAATAGAAGAAGGGGGTAACACCCCTTCTTTTTTTTGTGTCGGGGCGCGCACGATTGCTTTTCAACCATGCGCGCCCCTATTTTCCTGTCAAGATACAATTTGCACAATTTTTCATCTGATTTTTTATGCAATCTGCCTATTGTAATTATCCTATAATCTGATATAATTAGTATTAGAAAGAGAGGTAAGCATGAAGAAATTTTTTAGAATTGAAGAGCCTTATAAGTTTGAAATGAACGATTTGCGTGCAGTAATTCAGATAATAAATGTAGTCCTAATTATGATTTTTGGTCTGTCTGTTTCATGGTTTGGACTAGCCCTTGCAATTTGTGGATTGATTAAGGATTTCACAAAAGACCGCCATATAAATGGAATTTTAATGCACCTTGCATCCGCAATATTAAATATTTATTTTTTAACACTTCTTTACAAATAAGTGTTGACAAATTAAAAAAATTATGTTATTATAAATATAGAAAGAAACAAAAAAGGTTTCCAAGAAAGAGAGGTATTTACAATGACAAAATTGACTTATGACATTATTACTAGAACAGGTATCACCTACAATGCAGATACTTACGCTATGGCTCAGAGAATAAAGGGTGATAACCCTGGCTCTATTATCAAAAGGTGCTATTCGCCCATCCCCGAAAAGTCTAATCTCTTTGATAAGATAAAGAGAGTAAAGACTGGAAAGTAATCAAAAGGTGCGGGTTTGTCCCGCACCTCTCTTTTATTTTTAAGATCGAACATCTGTTTGGTTGCACGTGCCCCCGAACAAACTTTCGATAATTATTTTTGAAAAAAGTGTTGACTTTTATAATTAGATATGTTAATATAATTACAGAAAGAGAGGTAATTAAAATGGAATACATAATTAGTACTATAGTTGAATTTGATGTAGAAGATTTAGCAGAAAAAATGTTTTATTATCTTGATGATGTAATGGATGATACTGGAAATGGTGAAAATTACAGAGATTTAACTAATGAACAGAGAAAAGATTTAGACTGTGCAATCTTAAAAAAGGCTTTAGAATTAGCAGAAAGAGAGTGATTAAAATGTCTACTAGATTTTATGTACCTTGGATACAAAGAAATGATTGGGATTCAATTCCTTATGACCTTGGTGTTTTTTCTTCTATTGAAAGAGCAGAAGAGGCTATTATTGAAGTATTAAGAAATTTTTGTCAAGAAGTATTAACTTTAGAAATTTATCAAAGTATGACAGAAGAGCCTGAATATCTCTTTGGAATACATGAATGCAACTTAAATGAATTAGGTATTTATCATGAACTTTATTCAAAACCTATGGGAGTTTAAGAGGAGCCTTGGCTCCTCTTTTTATGTAAACCGACACGTGCGACACGCAATGCGTATACGCGCTCCCGCAAAATCATTTAACCAAAACCGCAAAATCTTTTTATTGCAAAATTAAAAAAAATATATTATAATAAATACATAAGATAAAGAAATAAAGAAAGCGACTTAAAAAAGAGTGGACAACCTACCTAGTCGACAAAGGAAAACCGCCCTAGTCAATTTCAAAAGTTTGAAAACTTTTTAAAAAAATTCAAAAAAAACTATTGACAATTAAATAATAAAATGATATAATAAATATATCAAATGAAACAAGTAAACAATATTTCAAAAAAGAAAGAGGTGCTTATTATGGCAAACACAGAGAACAAGGTAACTTATGTATCAGCAGTTGATTTCGCTCTTAACTACTTTGAGGGCAAGGAAGATGTACCTGCTGACATTGTAGAAAAGATGGGTGCGCTCAAGGAGAGCCTTGAAAAGAGAGCAAACGCAAAGCGTTCAAATAAGAAAGTCGAGGAGAATGACGCTCTGCGTGATGCACTTCTTGGTGCTCTTGGTACAAAGGGTGTTAGAGTTGCTGACATTATGAAGATGGATGGCTTCACAGAGTTTTCTTCACAGAAGATTTCAGCCCTCCTTTCACCTATGGTTAAGGATGGTAGAGTAGTAAAGACCATCGACAAGAAAGTCGCTTATTTCTCACTTCCTACAGAAGTAGAGGTAGAAGTAGCGGTTGAGGTTGAGGAGTAATCCTCAACCCCTCTAAAAGAATAAAATGACGCAAGGCGAGGTATGTAAGACCTCGCCTTTTTGGCGCCGCGCTTGCGGGTTGCACCTTTTCGCAAGCGCGGCGAATTTCGCATCAGCCACCCTCCCGCACAAAATAAAAATCGAAAAAATTTTCAAAAAACCTCTTGACAATATCCCAAAATGGTAGTATAATTAAACTATCGAAAGGAGATAAGGGGTATGACAAAGGACAAATTAATTGAAAAGATTATGAAAGAAGCCGAACTTGATGGTGAGCCTTTAACAAGAGAAGAAGCAGAAGAAGTTGCGGAAATGGAAATTAAAGCCAAAGGTATCAAGGTTTATGAACAGTCAGAGAAGAAAGACCGCAAAAAGCGGGAAGTCAAGCCTGATGAAGAAAAGGTCAAGTTAATAAATCTTATTTCTGAAACTCTTTCTACTGTTGGCTTGAATACTTCCATTCTCAATCCACAGAGAGAGATAACCTTTTCTGTCAATGGTGCGGAATACTCTTTAACTCTAATTAAGCACAGACCGCCTAAGAAATAGGCGGAAGGTGCTAGGTGCGGCTAGCTCAGTAGGTAGAGCACTAGACTTTTAATCTAGTTGTCATGGGTTCGAACCCCATGCCGCACATTTACTACCTTTAATTACCTCTTACCTTACCTCAATGGGTGACGCACGCAATGCGTCATCCGCACGTGCAACGGCAATGCGTATAAAAAAAATTTTTAATTTTTTGAAAAATATATTGACTTTATTTTTTTAATGTGATATACTTAATTTACCAAATGAAAGAGAGGAAAATTAAAAATGAAATATTTATTAGTAGATGCAGGAAATGGCTTTTGTGGTTGTAATGAAGAAAATTATGAGGTAAGATAAAATGACTAACGCAGAGAAATTTCAAGAAATTTTTAATCTTCCAATAAGTGAAATGCCTAGTGACCCTTGTGATATAATAGATGAAAATATTTGTATCAATGCTGATGGATGTGAAAACTGTCCTCTCTATCATTTTTGGGAAAAAGAATTTCAAAAGTACAAAGTATCTCGCTCGTCAAGAAAATAAAAAAATTTCAAAAAAATGCTTGACAACTATTAAAAAGTATGGTATTATAATTACAGAAAGAGAGGTAATAAAAATGTTTCAACCCTATAAAATTATTTTCAAAAGTGATACAGATGAAAAAGAATATTTACAATATTGCTTTACTTATAATATGCCAAAAGCTATTGAAGAGATAATAGAAAAATACACAGGAGGTATAGTAATGATTATACCTTTATGTCACTCAATAAAAATTTGGAAAAAATGTAAAAACTTATTGACAATAGAAAGATAATATATTATACTATTATTAGAAAGAGAGGTAAAGCAAATGGAAAATAAAACACTTGTTTTTGATATGGATGGTACAATCGCAGACCTTTATGGTGTAGAGAATTGGCTTGAGGACTTAAGAGCCGAAAATCCTAGACCTTATGAGGTAGCTAGACCGCTTTATGATATGAATGCACTCAATGCGTTACTTGACATCTTCAAGTTACAGGGTTGGAAAATTGTAGTGACAACTTGGTTGTCAAAAGGTAGTAGCAAGGAATATGACAGACTTGTCAGAGAAGCAAAACTTGCATGGCTTGAAAAGTATAACTTCCCTTGTGATGAGGTACACCTTATAAAGTATGGAACTACAAAGGCTAATTGCACAAGAAGAAAAGGCGGTTTTCAAGTTCTTATTGATGATAATGAAATGGTCAGAAAAGGTTGGAACTTGGGTGCGGTGATTGACGCTAATGAAAACATTATTGAAAAGTTGACAGACCTTTTAGAGCAGGTGGCTTAAGCCACCCGCTCTGTGTATCGCACGTGCCGCCGGCAATGCGTATGATCAAATTTTTTTAATTTTTTTCAAAAAATATGTTGACTTTATTTTTTTAATGTGATATACTTAATGTATCAAATGAAAGAGAGGTAATAATCCTTGAGTAGAAGAAAAAAATTTTTAGTAGTAGACACAGAAACCGCAAACACCATTGAGCAACCTTTACCTTATGATATAGGTTGGGCAATATGTGACAAGAATGGACATATCTACGCAGAGCGTTCTTATGTAGTAGCAGAAGTTTTTTGTGACATGAAAGATACAATGAAAAGTGCCTATTATGCCGAGAAAATTCCTCAATATTGGGATGATATAAAGGCAGGTAAAAGAGTGCTTGCGCCTATGTGGACTATATATAAGGCTATGAGAGCTGATATAAAAAATTATAAAGTCAAGAGTGTAGGCGCATACAATATGGCTTTTGATAAAAGAGCATTAAATAACTTGATTAGATATGTGTCAAAATCATGGTGTAGATGGTGGTTCCCTATAGGTGTTGAGTTTTTCTGTATCTGGAATATGGCTTGCAGTGCGGTTTTGAATAGGTCAAGTTACATTGATTTTGCTTATAAGAATGGCTTGATAAGTGAATCAGATAACATTCAGACTAGCGCAGAGTGTGCATACAAATATCTAATGAAAAATAGCGATTTTGTTGAAAATCACACAGGGTTAGAGGATGTCAAAATTGAAGTTGAGATAATGGCTTACTGTTTCAGACAGAAAAAGAAACTTGACAAAGAAATAAATAGTGCTTGTTGGCGCAAGGTACAAAAGAAAAGAAAAGAACTTGACTTGCGGAAGGTGTTCGCTCAGGCGGACACCCTCTGCGTATGACCGGAGCGCACGTGCGGGGATACGCAATGCGTACAACCGCACTTTTTTAATTTTTTGTAATCTTTCTATTGACATTTATAAAAAAATATAATATAATAATATTAAAGAAAGAGAGGTAATCTAGTTATGGCAAAAGTAAAAGGTATTAAAAAGTTAAACAAGGCTATTCTTGAACAGTTTGCACAGTTTGGTATTGAAAAGACAGTAGTCACAGATGAATTTTCTTATATCTATGCTAAAAATAAAATTACTTACAAAATAACAGAGGATGACCTTGAAGATAAGTTATTCTGCGAACATGTTAAAGAGCGTTTTGGGTATGAGGTCAAGTATCCTTTTATCATGTTTATGTTGCATGAAGTAGGTCATCATTTGAATAATGATTGTATTGATGATACATTAGAAGATTTTTGCGCTAGAGAAAAAGAGCGCATTGAAGAAGAAATGATTGAAGCATTAGCCACAGATGAAGTTAAAAAGTTAGAATGGCAGTATTTCACCTTGCCTGATGAAATCATGGCAACCGCATGGGCAGTGGATTGGGCTAGAGAACACCCCACAGAGATTGAAGAAATGTGGAACGCAATCGAAAAGGCTTTTCATAAGTTTTACGCAAAAAATCTTGATATGGCAAGTCTTATAAACTAGGCGGAAGGCGAACATCGAACAGGTGTTCGCCGCACGTGGCGCCCGCTCGCGTATAAAAATATTTTTGAATTTCTAAAATAAAAGTGTTGACAAGTTACTATTTATGTGATAATATTAGTATAGAAAGAGAGGTAGTTAAAATGCTAGTTAAAACAAAGAATGGCTCATCAGTGGCTATCCCCGATAATGAAATAGATAGACTAGTTGAAAGTCTTGACATTTCTATTGCTGATGCTATTGACCTTTACCTTGAAGACCATGGTATGCAGAAAAATGAAGAACAGGAAGAGTTAGACAAGAAAGCCAAGAAAGAAGGTTTTAAGTTGACTAACTCAAGTGCAGACACAGACAAGCGCAAAAAAGGCGCACCTAGAACTGTTAATGTTTCAGATGAAAAAAAGGAACTTTTTGATAGTATTTTGTCAAATTTGACTAGATGTGTGCCAGTTGAGGCTGAAAATATCACAGTTTTGAAAGAAAATAAACTAATTGAGGTCAAAATTGGTGAAAAAACTTTCAAAATTGATGTCATTGAAAGCAGAAATAAAAAGAAATGATAATTTTTGTGCGAATTTTCACATTTTTTGTGAATTTTCGCACAATTTAACCCGCACGTGACATCCGCACCGCGTATTTTATTAAAAAATTAAAAAAAATTTTCAAAAACTATTGACTTTCATTCATTCTTTTGTTATAATTATATACAGAAAGAGAGGTAATGAAGATGCCAACAGAACAAGAGATAAGAGAAAGAATAAATGATTTATCTGAAAAGTGGTATGATATAATCACAGAGTTATGTGCAAAAGCCTATGTAGATGGCTTTTCAGAGGGAGTTAAAAATGGACAAGAGGACAATGACCAAGAAAGCTTGGGTAGAATTGCAGAAAAGTCACAGAGTGACTAATCAAATGAATACAGGAACTAGGACAATGAAGTCCGCAAAATATCCTACAAGACAAGAGAGAAAGAAAGAGGCGGCAAATTATGAATGAAAAGAAAATGCTTGAAATGAATATTGCAGGTGGGATGGATGCTTATGTGCGGGAAGTGATAGGTGATGATGACATCACTGACTATTGGAATATGTGCGGTGTACCGGATGCGTGTGATGAAGAGATGCTAGAAGAAATAATTGAAACACCTCTTTGTTTCAGAAATATCTGCGCCGCTTTTGCAAGGTGTTTAGATCTTGAAATAGAAAATGAATATTATGAAGATGATGGTAATTATTAAAGGCGGGACCCGCAATGCGGGTCTTGCACGTGGCACGCAATGCGTACACCGACGCCCGCGCAAAATTGTGCTATTAAAAATCAAAATGTTTTTATTGATTTTTATAAAAATATATATTATAATATATACATAAGATAAAGGAAATGAAAAACAGTTTGAGCAAATGGCGCTTTTCCTTGAACAGCCCGAAATCGTATGTTTGGTTCAACAAATAAAAAATAAAAAAAGTTGTTGACATTTTCAAAATCTTATGATATAATAAATATAAAGTTAAGGGATTTGAGTTTGACAAGGGGATTGGCAGAAACAGATCCTAGGCAGGAAACAGACACACTCTTATCCGCTCGAAATTGAAAAAAGTTGCAAATTTTTTCAAAAATCCCTTGACTTTATAAAAAAGAAATGATATAATAAATATATCAAAGGTAACCAATAAAAATTTTATTTAAAGAAAGAGGTGCTTATTATGGCAGACGCAACAGTTAAGATGACACAGAAGGATTTTTTCAATGAGATTATCGCACTCGCTACAGAGAATGGTAGAGAGGACATTGTAGAGTTCGCAAAGGGTAGAATTGCTATTCTTGAGAAGAAGAAGAGTTCTAGCAAGCCTAGTGCAAAGCAGGAAGAGAATGAGGTTATCAAGGCAGACATTATTGAGTGGCTTGCCGATAATGGTGGCGTAACTGTATCTGATATGCTTAAGGTCGAGAAGTTTGCAGACTACTCTTCACAGAAGATGTCAGCACTCCTTAAGCAGTTGGTTGACGCTGGCAAGGTTGTTAAGACTATGGACAAGAAGAGAGCACTCTTCTCAGTCGCCGAGGTAGTGGAAGAGTAATCTTCCACACCTAGTTCAAAGGGCAAGGTATGAAGACCTTGCCCTAATTTGTACCTTTCACTATACGCAATGCGTGTCACACGTGTAAATACGCAATGCGTATTCTCGCTAAAAAAATAAAAAAAGTGTTGACAAATAAAAATGAATATGATATATTATATATAGAAAGAGAGGTAAATAAAATGTTTAATGATTATGATGTGATTGAAATTAAGGTAAAGGATTTTGTTAATGAAGAATTAAGTGACGCATTAAAGTATAATACCCTTGAGGATGCTCGCAAGTGTCGCGCAATTGCGTATGGTGCGGTGCAGTTTGCAATCAATAATCTTTTTCCTTGTTATAATGATGACCTTGCTAATTGGTGGGAAGATGAAGCATACCCTAAATTTACAGAAAAATTTGGAATGAGGTTTTAATTATGATAAATGTATATATGAAAGATGATGACTATATTTGCGAACTTTGGGGTGCAAGCACCAAGCACCCTGATAGTGTTTTCAAAATGTCACATTTCAAAATAAATGAATATGTAGATAAAAAGTATCAAGTATTTCAGTGGTTGCTTGAGTGTGCTAGTAAATTAAGTTGGCCATTCCACGCAAAAGAACTAACTGAATATGCTCTTAAACATTGGTATAATTGGTAAAAGAAAGGAGAATAATATGTTTAAACATGAAATTGCAGTAGATAATTTTGCAGATGCTGAAACTTTGTTAGAAGTACTTATCAATAATGGTTATGTAGTATTATTGAGCAAGGAAGAAAAATTATGGATAATAAATTATATCTGGTCAGAAAATAATGCTGATCGGAATGATGTTGTCTTTATGAGTAGGGAGGAATATGAAGATGAAATTTTCCGCGGGGATGAATAATCTCCGCATTTTTTATGTGGGAATGGGTGATGTTATGTAAACCGGCACGTAGGTTTACATAACTCTATGTTATGTAAACCTTTTTGGCGGCGCGCAGGCGAGCCAGGTCTCGCCGAGGAAAGCCGAATTCCACTCCCAACACACCATACGGCTTTTTTTGCTGGTTGTTTGATCTTCGTCTCATAGCGCCCCGGATCCCGAAATGTTTGATCATAGGGCGGTGCGTATAGCGGCAGCAGGCCAGGTTAATTATCTCCGGAGAGCCTTTAGGCTTCCTGCCCTTGACTTTTAAAAAATTTTATGTTATAATATAAAAAAAACCTAAAATTCTTCCGCATCCTTCAAATTTAAGATCTTTTCTTCCAAATGATAAAATATTCGTCCGACTATTTTTGATTGAACAAGAGAGGACAAGAAAGCTCTTCTCGTGGATGAAAATCAGTCTTTCCGCCACTCAATTTCCGCAGGCTTGAAAATTATAAAATTTTATGATATAATATATATATAAAATAAAGAAAGGAGAATATTTTTATATATGCCAACAAAAGAGAAGATGAGAGCCCTTAACAAGGCGCTGGACCAGCTCCTGGCTGACGGTTTTACTGTTAAGGACATAGCGGACGCCGCTGAGAAGCGCGACGGCCTTATTAAAGTTATGCTTGAGCAGAAGCGCAAGTCAGTAATAGATGCAGTAATAGAATACTTCAAGATAATTATGCCTAATCTGGATATAGAGCGGGAACCTGTCGCTAAGGAAGTAGAAGAGCAGCTAAAGTCATTCGAGGCTGCTATACGAGAATTTTTAGAATAGTCAACAATAGAGAGAATAGAGGTGCGGGAAGTACCTCTATTTTAATATATAATTATATAACGGGTGCGGGAAGGATAAGGATAAAATATAAGGGAAGATGGGATTGGTCCAGGTGCACCACAACTCACCCATTTACCCATTTACCTATTTACCTATTTAGCTCATTCACCCATTCCTCTGCCTACTATTTCTATCTCCTATTCATCCTAACCTACTTCTTTTATTATTCCATTCTCTAGCTTACTAATAAACCTAATAATTTATTATTTATTATCCCCCATTCCCGCATAATCCTTATATTTCATTAAATATATAGCTCTAACATCATTTAATTCTATTATCTTCTCATCAAATGCATTATAAGTATAATATATATTTCCAATACAAATTCTAAATACATTATCTTCAATCTTCATAATTAAACTATTACTTCGTAAATCTCTATCTAATACCTCAACTCCAAGATCTTTTTTAATAGGCATATTCTTAAACATTTCTTCTTTTTGATAAAAATTTGCTTTACTAAAATCTCTTAACCAAGAAACAACATCAACAAAAGAAAGAGTAGCTAACTTATCTCTTATATCTTGCGGAAGACTGTTATACACACTTAATATATCATCATTATTATCTATTATAGATAAAAAATCAATAACATCTGCGGCAGAGGGGTTCTTTTCCATGTATTTATTTAATAATGCTTCTTTCATATTTATTTTTGACCTCCAAAAAAGAATTCTTTTTTCAAATCGAATTTCAACATTTCTACCGAAACCTACCATCCCCAATTAACTTCATTATCCGGGGCCCCAATAAGGAGTACAGAGCGAAGCTCTGTGCTCCGCAAGTCTGTATATGATTCTGTACTTTGTACAGAATCTGTACAGACAGATTTACTATTATATTAGTATCTGTCTGTATCTGTCTGTCTGTATTTCTGTACAGATCTGTATTTCTGTATTTTTCTGTCTGTTTTTTCTATCTAAATCTGTACAGATTTTATTATTTTCTGTATAAAATCTTAAAATTCGAATATAGCTCCTTCTATTTTTTTCTGTATAGATTCTGTCTTTAAATCTTTATCTTTCTGTATTTTCTGTACAGAATCTGTATTTTTCTGTACCTTCTGTACAGATTTTTCTTTTTTTTGTATAATATTTTCTGTACAGATTTGTACAGATTCTGTATTTTCTGTATTTTTCTGTTTAAGAATTTTACTTGCTTCAATCCATCCTTTATTAGAACTAAGACTTTTTGCTTTTTCAACTGGATAACCTAATATTTCACAAATTTCTTTTGCAGTATGCCCTTCTAGTCTTAAATCTCTAATTTGTTCAGCATCATACTTAATATTAGCCTGACTTTCTTCTTTCTTGAAATTGCTTACTCTATCTATTTGTCCATATATATTAGCCATAGATCTATTTAAAGAAGTATATTCATTACCAAATACCTCTCCTATATTTGTCATTTGACCAGTCCACCAATATTGACAAGCAGCATATAATATACATCCAACTTCAAGAGGACTTGTTTCCACATAAGGATCATCTATTATTTTATCAATCCAGTCTTTCATTATAATTGCTTTATCTGCCATTTTTACTGCCCTCCATTAATCTCTGTAAGTCAGTTAAAAATGACTCAGTTTCTACAAAATACCAACAATACAACCAAGGCTTTTGCGGGTTCCGCTTATTAAAAGCTTCTATATGCCCCATTTCTTTTAATTTCATAGCAAAATCAAGCCTATAAACTACATGTAACTTAACATCATCTTTGAACTTTGAACTTGGAACTTCATTTTTAGTAATATTAGTCATAATCTTTTTAGTCCTCCTCTTTTTCACACTTTTCTATACAAGTGTCAAGATAATATTCAATCGCCTTCTTAATAATATAAGACAAAGATCTATCATCTTTTTTAGCAATTTCTTCTAACTTCTCTCTTATTTCATCTGAAAGTCTAAGTGAAAGCTGTGCCATATTACATTACCCTCCTTTGCATTTTATTTCTTTGCATTACATATTTAATATAAAAAATATAACACCTAAATTATTAAGTGTTGACCAAAAAATTTTAAAAGGTGCGGGAAGGCTTGCTTTGAAGCGCCTCAATACCAGCTTTCCGCATATCTATATAAAGTCCAACAATAGGACATAATAAAATTAAAATCCCCTATATAAATATTATATCAAAAATTTTAATTCTTTTCGATCATATTCCGCTTTATCTTTCGCTTTTTTCGCGGGAATCCGCATTTTTCGACAAATCAAAGAACCTTAAAAAACTGTCATTTTAACCCATTCCCGCACATTTTAATATCTTTATTGAATTTTATAAAAAATTATGATATAATATTACTATAAAGAAAGGAAAATAATTATGATTATGGAAGTATTAAGTGATATAAGTATTATCTTACTTATTGCCACAGTAATTATAGAAACTATTATGAATGATAAAACAAATAAAATAATGGAGGGTATTAAATGACTGATAATTGTAAAAATGACTTTGTTTTCGTAATAATATGGGCTATAATTATTATTATTCTATTAGGTTGTTATGATAATAGAAAAAAAGAAAAAGAATTAAAATATACACAAGAATATTTAGAACAGAGTGAGTATAGCTGTTATCCATATTATGAAAAAATATATAAAGGAGAAGCTAAATGAGTATGTACGGTGATGATAAAAATGGTGGTGAGAAGAATGGCATGTATGATGAAATAAAATGGTTTCTTGAAAATCATTCTATATCTGAATTATTGGAAATAGTTGCAGATGTAATTAGATATGAGAGAGAATAAGGAGAAGTGGAATGTTAAAAATAAATAATCAATGTTATTGTGAACGAGGAGGAGTATTACTTTCAAGTGTATTTGAATTTGAAACTATGGCAATTAATGCATTTAACAAATTAGACAAAATTAATACCATAATACACAATACGCAAGGAATACAAGAAGATGTTATCAGATATCAAATGATATGCGAGGTTATGAAGGATGACTAATCAAGAAGCAAAGGAAATACTAATAGACGAAAAGAATAACTTAAAAGAAAATCCCAATGTAATAGTAGAACAATGCCTATATGACACTTTAGATACGTCGATTCGAGCTCTATTAGCATTAGACAAAGTAATAATCTACTGTAAGCAATCATCAAGCGCAATATTACCCGAAGATATTTTAAGTCTTATAAGAGGCGAGAATGTTGAGATTGAAACAGATTATGAGTATAAGAAGTTTGAGCCTTGCTCCGATGCGATAAGTCGGCAAGCAGTGCTTAACCAAACATATCTTTGGAGTAAAGACGAGTTTTTAAGGATTACAAATCCATTTGATTATTTGCGTAAAAGAATCAATGATTTACCACCCGTCAATCCGCAAGAGCCAAAGACAGTGCTATATAGCGGGGACGGATATGCAGACGGATATATGGTCTATGATATGGCAGAATGTCCAAATTGCGGTTATAAGTACGAAGATGGTGATAAGGATTGGGGATTGCCGTTCTGCCCAAATTGCGGTCAGAAATTGAATTGGGAAGGAGAAGCGGAATGAATAAGATAAAGCAGATAATGGAAGAGATAAATATAATATCAGACAAGCTTGCACCTTGTTCAATAATTGATTGTGCAACAGATGAAGAATGTTTAGTGATACCAGAAGAAAGTTTAAAGATAATTTTGGAAAAATACCTAAAAGAAGAAATCGAATGAGATGTAAATGTGGAGTAACAATGATATGGAATAGCGATTATGTCAATGGGATTTTCATAAGTTGGTATAGTTGTCCTATGTGTGGGTATGATACACGAAATCAGCAATATATATGGAGTAATAAAACATTTGTGGAAGGAGAAACGGAATGACTAATGGAGATAAATTTTTAGAAGTATATCACAATCTATATGTATGTGTACTGTATCTTGACTTTAACTACATACACGTAAGGGATAGGAATGTCGAATATGATATAGACGATAATAAAACTTGTATGAAAATGCCGATAGATTGGTGGAATGCAGAATACGAGGCACTAGAGCAAGATTCAAAGACAGATACTTGGAGTATTAAAGATGTTGCTGATACTTTAGCAAAACACGGACTAATAGTTGAAAGTGAGGAAGCATGAAAGAACAATGGATTGTCGAAGCTGAATAAAACGCAAAAGACTTGGCAGAGATACTATATGAGTAGATTATCGATGAAGCAGATGATATGTGTGTTGATAGACAGTGGTACTTTGAAAAAGTCCTTCAATATATGAGGGCAGAAAGTGAGGAATAATATGGAAGTCATTTGTGATAATACAGGTGTTCCTGGTGGATCTGAAACATGTAAATTATGTGTATCACATGGTTGTGAAGGATATAAACAAGCAACAAAACAGGACATACATAAAAAAGATAAACATAAATCGTTGATAACAAGCATAAAACAGAAAAGCGAGGGATGAATGACAGTAAAACAGTTGATGCGGAAATTGAAATCCGTACCCGAAGATTATGAAGTAACAATATTCAATACAGATTCCCTTGTTAATGGCACATACAAGGTAGATGTAATAGAAATTGATGAGTTTGATAAACAAGTTGAAATATCATCGGAAAACAAATACTTATGGAATTGGGAAAAACAAAAGTGGGAAAAATAAAGCAGAAAGTGAGGATAAGTAAATTATGTTAATTAAATTTACTAAAGATTTCGCTAATAATTGGAAAGCAGGAGATATTGTAAAAGCTAAATATCTCAAAAAAGGTGAACTAATTGTTGATGAGGTAGCTCAGGTTGATATCAAATTGTTATTAAAACATTGTAAAATCATTTCAGAAAGTGAGGAATGAATGGAAGGATATAAACCTTTGACACCAAGTTTTAGAACAGAAATTGATGATGCTTTAGAACGACAAGTAGAGGAATTAAAGACCTGTGAGCCTAATGTGTTGGTCATGGTACAAATAAACGCATTGCAAGCATATAAGAGAATAATACACGAATTACCAGATGGCTACCCTATACCCATCAGAAAGAGAGGATAAGGAATGATACAAATAGTAATCGGTAATATATCTTTTTATGCTGACTGATATATTACAAATCTAAAAGAGAAATCAATCCAGTTCTATCGAAAAAAGTCTGATTTAGATTATATTCCACCGATTAAGATTAAAGATAATATGTTATCGGACTTTGGAAAAGAGTTACTATTGGGAAAGAAGGAGGCAAGCAGGAATGAAATATATAGCAATTATTGATACAGATGATTATAAAGATTTTGAATTCTTTGAAGACGGTAATGGAAAATATATGGCTGTAAAGGATGCTGGTGCTACGGCAAATGGTGGATGGATACCACTATATTTTAAGGTACTAGAGCAAGAGCTAATACTTGATAAGCCACATATAAAAGGTGATTACTATGATGGTTTTAAGAATGGATTGAGGACAGCCGAGTGGAGATATGACAAGATAAGAACCGAGATAGAGCAGACAGCAGATGAAAAACAGAAACATGACGAAAAATGGGCATTGGGTTTGCGATATGCGGTTAAGATTATCGACAAGTACAAGGCAGAAAGTGAGATTATAGAAATGGTGTGTAAAGCTATTGACAAATATAAAGTAAAAAGTGAGGAATAAAAAGAATGACACGATTTAGTATGTTTACTGATGAAGAATTAGATGCTATGGAGTCAGCATTTTGTAACGAGGGATTAGGATATCTTGTTGATGAAATTCGCAGAGAAAGAAGATACAGAGAAAACAGATAAGGAGAAAGAGGAAATATGAAAAAGATACGTCTATTCTCTGCTAAAGCGATAAAAGACATCGAGGGAGAAGAAGTCGAACTATACGTCAATTTCTACTTAGTATTGAACAGGAACTATGTTTTCACGTTTTTGATAGACACTCCGATTTTGGTGTGCGGTGACCGGAATCCTATTAAATTATGGAAACGGTTTCTGATAATGCTTGAAGAAGCAACTGTTAAATATATGCATAGATATGAAACTTATATTTCGGCAAAATGAAATAAAAGGAGGAGTAATGAATGAAAGTAACATCAGACACATTGACAGTTACATTTGATGGTAGTTTAGATGATGCAGCAGGAATATGCGTTTCAAGAGTAGTCAATGGAAACGTTGTTATCTTGAAAATGGAATTGGGAGAGCAAGCCGATATTTTATATCGTCTTTTAACCGAGCAAATGACAAAGGCTGAGATTAAAGTAGAAAGTGAGAACATATGACAGATTATAAAGCCTTACTAAAAGGCTATCCAATTTATATAGCCACTAAAGAAATTCAGCGAAAAAAACACCACAAAAAACGTATTAACAAGAAGTGGCGAAAGAGATATGGAATGATTGAAATCAATTATATGCCACATGGAGAAGTAATAATATTAGAAGAAGATTATCCTGTTATAAGCATGACAAAGAAAACATACCGAGAATTGATAGGCAGAAAGACTCCTGAAGTCTGTGAAAAAATAGAAAATAAATTTGAAACAAATAGATAAAGCAATTATAGCTCTTGCAAAATTAGACCTTGTTAACACTACAATTTATTGCACACAAGGAATACAAGAAGATGTTATCAAATATAAAATGATATGTAAGGTAATGAAAAATGATTAATAATTATAATTGTAAAACTTGTAATAAATGGTCTAAATGTGAATGTGGAGAAAAAGGATATAAAAATAATACTTCAATAAGATATTTAGTTGGAGTATGTAAAAATTATGTTCTTAATGAATTACCAAATATTAATTCTCAAAAAATTGGATATTGGAAAGTAAATAGTAACAAAAATATTATTATATGCTGTAATTGTGAAACATGGTTTAATAATGATCGCTTACAGCTTATGCGGCATTGTCCATATTGTGGAATAGAAATGCGAGGTGCATATGAAACTATTAATTGATATACCTAATAATGACTATAAACATATAAAAGAATATTATGAAAAAAACGATATTGTTGAAGCTACATATAGTTATATTTATTATGGTATACCTCAAAAAGTTGGACATTGGATAAAATTAAAAAGTAAAAATGGAATATATGTTAAACCGGCAGAATGTTCTATATGTGGTATGCAATTTTTTAATGATGGCAAAGATAATTATTGTCGAAGTTGTGGAGCGAAAATGGAGAGCGAAAAATGAAATTTCATGATTGTGAAATATACAAATGGAAACAACGAATAAATATATTGCCAACAATAGTTTTATTTTGGAATTCCGCAGTATATTTGAAACATAATTTTATAATAGAATTTGATTGGTTATGGTTTCATGGGGAGTTTATATGGACAGAGGATGGTAAAGAATAACAGATATAAAACTATCAGTAAATGAAATTGCAAATATATATATAATATTATTATTAATAAATATAATGAATTTACAAATAGACCAAAATAATGTCTTATTATTAAAAAATAGGAGGAATAACAAATGTTATTTTGTAGTGGAGAATTAGTTGCACAATTTAAAGATAATGATGATGAAGGTACGTCATCATTTTATCAAATAGTTAAAATTCTTGAATATAAACCAGAAGGTATGCGTGATAAATATTTAGTAGAAGATTATTATGGAAATAAATTTGAAGAATATAGTTCTAATCTTACTAGAAATACTATGCATATAGATAATTGGGATGCTATTGAATATCATTGGGAACATAAATCATTGGATAAAATTAAAAATTATTAATAAATATAAAGAGGAAAATAAATAATGATATTATCAATTCTTTCATCAATAGTGATATTTTTAATGGGTAGTATATTTGGTTTTCTAATGTGTGCATTATTAAGTGCTAATAATTACAAATAAATAATTTAAAATAAACCTCTTTTCTTTATTTTTATAAAAAAATATGATATAATATTTATAGAAAATAAAGAAAAGAGGTTTATTATGTTTCAGATACCAAAAGAAATCTTAAATCTTTATATCCCATATGAATTTGGACAGGACGTAGAAACTGCAGATGAAACAGACGCTATGATTGAAGTTGAAATGCAACTTCCCGCAGAATGGACTTATACTTGGGGTGCAACTCAATTTGTTATAATGTCTAAAGAATGGGATTATGTGTTCAAAATTCCTTTTAATGGAGAATGGCTTTTTGATTATAATAATGATGAGTCTTATTTCAAAGAATTTGATCACAATTATGGTGAAAGAGCATTAGAAAGATATAAACAGGCGGAAGATGCGGGAATCGCTTTCCTCTTTGCCCCTACTACAATAGCTTGTTATAGTAAAAATGGTTATCCTATTTATATTCAGCCTAAAATAGAAACATTTAGAGAAACTTGTGCTAAACATTATCAAGAAAAAACAAAAGAAGAGAAGGACAGCATTAAAGATTTTCTTATGGAGAATTATAATAGTCCAACAAATAGACTTGCTATTGATTGGCAATATGATGTTATTAAATATTATGGAAAACAAGTTCTTAAAAATCTTCTTGACTTTATTTATGATTATGCAACACAAGTAACAGATCTTCATTACGATAATATTGGTTACAATAAAGAAGGTAAACCAGTTATACTTGACTATAGTGATTATTTAGAAGATTAGGAGATAATAAATATGAAATTAAGAGACCTTTTTGAATACATGGATCCATTAACAGATGTTATAATATGGTATAAAGAAAATCTTGATTTATATGAAAATGATAAAGAAGGAGAACCTGATTATCATGGTTGTATTATGGACACTCCTTATTGGCTTACAGAACTTTATATTATAAAGCCTAACAAAGATTTTGGTGGAATGTGGATTACTCCTTGTGCGGGAAGTGATGATGAAAGTAAAGAAAAATATGGAGATAAGCCATATCTTATTATAACAGTAGAAGAGAGGGAGGATAATGTAAAATGATGTCACCAATGAAAATAGAAACTCTTAAAAATATTGCAAAAGCAATGTCTGAGGAAGAAAAAGAATTAGTTTTAGCTTACTTTCCTACTAAAATGATAAAGAATGAAATAGCAAGGCGGGAAGTATCTATTACAAGAAAAGTAGATGAAGTAAGTATGATTGTGCGGGAATCACTTAATAAAGATAGTACTCTTGAAAATAAAGAAAAGTGTATTAAAGTATTAAAAAATGTTCTTGCTTAATATTAAAAGAGGAAGATAAATAATCTTCCTCTTTATTTTTATAAAAAAATATGATATAATATTATTAGAAAGATAGAAAAGAGGTGTTTATTTATGTTTACTTATTATTTCTTTTTAAAAGACCTTAAAACAAAAGAAGAGATAATAATAGCCAATATTGATTTTCTTGGAGAAATAGGCGACAAAATAATTTATAATGGCAAGAAATATATAGTATTAGATTATGCATGGGAATATGAATAATGAATAAACAAGAGAAAGAGATAAGCGCGGAAGGCGCTGCTAAAAAACTTCAATGGCTAGAGTTAAGAGGGTTTTCTCCTGAAGGTATTGGTTATCATATTAATGGAGAAACTTATTCAATTAAAGATATGCTAAAAGAAGATGGATTTAAATATCATCCTATTCTGGGTTGGATAAGATCTTATTCTGATGGATACGAAGATAAAGTATCTAAAGTAAATATTAATGATGTTGCGGAATTCGATATATTTGGGGAAGTTCATTTTTATCTAAACGCTAAAGAAATATTAGATGCGGCGGACCAGTCGAAAACCGTTTTACACCTGGAACCCGCAGATTTTTATGGCATGATTGGGGATAAAATTAAAAATCTTATGATTACTTTTATTGACCGAAAATCATTTATGGGTAAATGGGGACTAACTAATATTTATTCATTTGTTGACTCAGATGGTCATTTATTTGTATGGTTTACATCTAAAACAATATATAAGGAAATAAATGATGTATTTCCAATTCAAGGAACTATAAAAGGGTTTGATACTTTTAATGGAAATAAGCAGACTATAATAACTAGAGTGTCTATTATGGGATAGTATGGATATTAAGACTAAACAAGAAGATTATTTAATAACTCTTATAGAGCAATTAAAGAGAGAGAATAATAATCTTCGTATAGAAAATATAAAACTACAGAAAAAGTATGATGATCTATTAGAGAAGTTCCGAAAAGTCGGTGCAGCCGCCTTTAAATCGGTATATAATTAACTATTGAATTTTATAAAAAAATTTGATATAATATAATTGTAAAGAAAAAGAGATAGTAAAAAGAAAGAAGGTGTAATTATGGGTGTAGATATTCATATGCAGGTATTTAAAGACAATAAAATATACGCAGAAGAGATTTTTGATGGTCGTAATTCTGATTGGTTTGCTAATCTTGCAGGTAATGGTTGGGATAAGGAATATGATTATCTTCCCACTGAGTGGGGAGTTCCTGAAAATTGTCCTGATAAATACAAAGAGATTTATACTAATGCTAAAGAAAATTGTTACTATGACTTTAGATACTTTAGAGTTAAAGATTTTGTAGATTGGTTTGAAAAATATAAACCTAATCTGAAAGCGGGATGGGCTTCTGTTTATGAAGAGTGGGCATATAAAACCAAAGGAATATGTCCTGAGGAACTTCCCCAAACAAAACCTGATGATAATGACGTATATGTATTCATAGAATATGAAAATAAATGGGATTGTTCTAAATGGCTTTATGTTTATATAAAAGAAAATAATCTTTCTGATGAAGATATAATTTTCTTTTACTTTGATTGTTAATAAAAAGGCGGGATGCGTATCTCCCGCCATTTTTGATTTTTATAAAAAAATATGATATAATATTTATAGAAAATAAGAAAAGAGGTAAATATTATGTTTGATGTAAGACATATTGATTTAGCGGATGGCGCTTACACCGGTTCCCGCATAAATGGTGCGGAATGTGCCATAATGACTCATATGGAAGCACTTGATAATATAATAAATGAATTTAAAAGATTATATAATCCAGATGAAGATATTCCAGAAGAGTTATTAAATAATATAATATTTAATTATGGTATGGATATAACTCAAACAGATGCAAATTATATTTCAGCAAAATTGAATTATTATTATTGTTAAGGAAAAAGGAGTTAATATGTCAAAGTATATAAATCTTATAGATAAATTATCAGATTTAGATAAGAAAAGAATAGAAAATTATATTTATACATATGGAGCTAATGAAGATAATTTCATAGGCTTAGAAAATTGGCTTCAAAATTGGTCACATAGTAATCAAAAATTATATAAGTTGCTTGGTAATAAACTTATATATTCTGAACCTTTTGAATATGATAGACCTTCCGCAGATTTGAACTTTGAAGCAAAGGAACTTTTATATAATGCTAAATTTAAGGAAAGTTATCATAGATTTTACCATGATATAATAGTTCCTAGGTTTAAAGCTGGTTCAGATGAAAGAATATTTTTTAATAGTTTATTAGATGTAGATAATCTTGTAGAAAATAAAGTTTATGATAGTATAAAGTATAAAAAAGATGAAAATAGTAATTTATTACAGATTTCTAAAGGTACTAAATTAATAAGAGCTTGTCAGAAAGTAATAAATTACTTTAAAAATGAATGGACTTTTGAAGGTTTTGAAGAGTTTAGACTTGCTCATTCTATGCTTTTAAATAATAAAAAGAATAAGGGTGAATTATGCTTTTCCATACATCCTCTTGACTTTATGACAATGAGTGATAATGCTTCTTCATGGTCTTCTTGTATGACTTGGGTTGAAGACGGATGTTATCATATTGGTACAGTTGAAATGATGAATTCTAACTGTGTTCTTTGTTGTTATATTAAATCAAATGATACCGATTTTAATTTTTCTAAGGATAAAGAAGACTCTGAAAATTGGATTTGGAATAATAAGAAATGGCGGCAGTTGGCTTATGTGACTAAAGATATAATTATGAGCGGGAAGGCATATCCTTATCAGAATAATGCTTTCTCTACTATTGTTATAACCAAAATTAAAGAGTTGGCTAAAGCAAATCTTAATTGGGATTATGAATTTGGACCTGAATCTTATCGAGATATGATCCATTTATTTGAAACATATTCCATAAATAGAGCTAGAGATTATATGAAGTATAATCCTAGAAAGCATAACATTATATGGGATACCCGCGGAATGTATAATGATATGATTAATGATCATATCACTAATTATATGTGCTATAGAAATAAAGTTAAGCATACCAAAATTATAAATGTAAGCGGGAAGGCTCCTTGTCTTTGTTGTGGAAATCAGGTCATTGAAGAAAATGATTATGACAGTAATCTTTATAATGAGAGATATCGTAATGTTGGCTCTGTTGTTTGTCCAGAATGCTATAATAATACTCCTTATTGTGAATTAGGAGATCATACGATGGGGCCTCTTAAAAAACCTTTAGATATTACTTTTGAAAGTGGAACTTCTATTGTTTCTTGTCCAACCTGTTTTCATGACTCTTTAAGAATTTGTGATTGCTGTGGAAAAGTAATATCTATTAATTATAGTAATTCAAATTTTGCTTTTTATATAGCTGAAAAATTAAATAGAATAACAGATGGAAAAAATATTGAAATGACTCCCTCTGAACATTTTAAATATTATAATAGTGATTCTCCTTCTATATATATAACTAATAGAATTTCATTAACAGACGAAGATTATCAAAAAGATAGAGCACTTTTAAGAAAAATAACTTTTTGTCAGGATTGCTTTGAAAAGGCTAGAAAAGAGCATAAAGTAAATTGTATTCTAATAGATAATTATTGGAATTCTCCTACTTTTTACTTTATTATAGATAGTGACAAATATCCTGAATATAAAAAGATACTTAAAAATCCTATACCGCATGATGATTCAATGAAAATTATAAATGATTACTTAGATACAAAAAATGTAGAAGGTTATAATAATGTTCCTACTTTTATTAAACCTAATTATTTTACAAGACTTAATGTATTTTATGATAAGTATTCATTGGAACAGAGGATAGAATTTTTTAAAGAATATCCTTGTCATGAAGTATGTAATATTAATTACAAAGAAAAATAAAAAATAATTTGATTTCTATAAAAATTTTTGATATAATATAATTAAAGAAAAGGAAATAAAAAATACATTTTTGAAAGGAAAGGAATTTAATTATGGAAAAGAAGATGACAAAGAAAATCGTTGTAACTGCTATCGCTAAGGTTGCTGAGGGTGCTACTCTTCCTGTTGAGGTTGAGGGTTTCACTGTTACGGCAGAGGATGTTCTCAATTATGCTAATAGAACAATCGAGCTGCTTGACTCTAAGGCTGCTAAGGCTAAGGAAAAGGCTGCTGAGAAGAAGGAGGCGGGAGACGCATTGCGTACTGCTATAAAGGAAGTTCTCACAAATGAGCCTGCTTATATTGCTGATATTGTAGCAAAGCTTGAGGATGAAGATGCAACTAACGCAAAGGTTGTAACCAGACTTTCTCAGCTTGTTAAGGCTGGTGAGGTTATAAAGGCTCCTGAGAAGGTTGATGGTCGCACTCTTATGACCTATAGACTTGCATAATATAAAACTAAATATAATAGCGAGGTACATAAGTACCTCGCTTTTTTATTGACTTTTATAAAAATTTTTGTTATAATATAATTAAGATAGAATGAATAGAGGTGTTTTATGAAATACGCAATTAGTTATAATCCAAAAATAAAAGATTATAGCCAAGCAGATGAAATCATATTAGCATATCAAAATCATATAATTGATATAGTTAATAAATATATCAAGCCAGAACAGAAAGTTATTATAAATATTCCTGAATATGGTGAAGATAAACTTGAAGATTTGCTTGTTATAAAAGAAAAATATAATAATTTACTTGTTCAATTCTCCATAAATGATAATGAAGAATGGATACAGTATATGAAAGATGCGGGAATCCCCTTCATGTTTTCTGATTTTGCTAGAACAAGAGCAGAAATAGATTGTATGTGTAAGGCGGGAGCCGCTGAAGTTTATGTTGTTGAAGACCTTGGTTTTGCATTAAAAGAACTCCAGTTTTATAGAAAGAAGTATAATGTAAAATTTAGAGTATTCCCTGATATAGCACAATATCCAAAAGGAATGAGTAAATACGTTCCCGCAATATTAAAATTCTTTATCAGACCAGAAGATACTGATTTATATGAAGAATATGTGGATACATTTGAGATTTTTAGAAATGATGATAGAGCTTCTGTTGTTTTAAGTATATATAAACAAAAGCAGTGGTTAGGAAATCTTAATATGTTAATCATTGGTTTTAAAGATGAATTAGATAATACAACGATAGCTCCTCATTTTGGACAGATAAGATTAAATTGTAATAAAATGTGCCTTGAAGATAAGTGTTTTATATGTCCAGAGATAACTAAATTAGCGGAAGGTTTTAAGAAAGCAAATTTAGAGATAGTAAGAAAAAGATATAAGTCATTAAATGATATGACAGAAGAAGAAAAAGAAAAGATAATGAGTTTGTTAGATAAAGAAGATAAAGAGGTATAAATGAATTTATCATTAATAAAAAAATTATGTGTTGTTAAGAAGATAGAATTATATAATGTACTTTTTAAATACTTAAAAAAGTATGGTTATAAAAATATAATAGCAAAACCTAAATATATAATGGCGGAAGGTGATCTTCCAATTTGTTTAATTGCTCATATGGATACTGTATTTTCATATGAACCTTATATGGATGATTTCTTTTATGATGCTCATAAAAAAGTATTATGGAACCCAGGCGGATCTGGTTTTGATGATAGGGCGGGAATTTATATTATACTTAATCTATTAAATGAAGGATTTAGACCGCATATTATCTTTACAGATGAAGAAGAAATGGGCGGGATTGGTGCTCATGAATTAATTGGTGATTTTTCAGAATGTCCATTTGAAGATTGTAGAGCATTAGTGCAATTAGACAGGGCTAATAGAAACGATTGTGTGTTTTACTTTTGTGATAATAAAAATTTTGAAAAGTATATTTTTAGTTTCGGGTTTAAGTTTGATATAGGTACTTTTACAGATATTAGTATTATAGCGCCAGCTTGGAAAATTGCTGCGGTAAATCTTTCTGTTGGATACGAAGATGAACATACTTCCTGTGAAAGATTGCATTGTAATTGGTGTGATGAAACTTTAAATAAAGTTAGAAGAATGTTAACTTTAAGTCCTAATATGAAAAAGTATATTTATATATCTAAACAACGTACTTATTCAAAATTAAGACCGTGGAATTGTTCACCAAAAGAAGATGATTATGGATTTTTGAATGAAATATTTGATTATGGGAATACTTGTTTAATATGCGGGAAGGACTTATCTAAAGAAGAGCATACTACCGTTGTAGATAATGAGTATAATTATAGAGTCTGTGATGACTGTTGGAATAAATATTATAGTGATATTAATTGATTTTTATAAAAAAATATGATATAATATTTTTATAAGATAAAGAAAGGAAAAAATTTATGGCAAAGGGTTCTATTGCAAAAGATGTTATAACAAAGAAGATACTTGAAACTTTTGATGGTGCTTTTACTTATGACAAGGAAATAAGAATTCCGATACTAGAGAATGGTGAAACTGTCCAGATCAAGGTTGCATTAACCTGTGCTAAGGTTAATGTTGAGAATGGTGCGGGAGGTGCTGTTGAAACATCAGTTGGGACTAGTCCCACCGCCGCAACTATAACAGAAGAGGAAAAGAAAGAAGTAGATAATTTAATAGAAAAGTTGGGATTATAAAATGTTGTGGAAAGCGGAAGAATGGAAACAAAATGGTAAATGGTATTGTAATTGTGTTAGCAATCTAGGAAAAGACTCTGGATTATGGTATCATCCAGCTAGAATATTAGGAATTTCACCCGCCGCATTTCTGGAACTGCTTATAACAAAATATAAGCCTGATAATTTCTATTATAATAAGAAATCTGGTTTCTGCTCTTGGTCATGGAGTTCTCAAAAACAGATGAGAACCTTTAAAAATTGGATAAATGCGGAAGCAAGAAAGAAAAATTATCAAATTTAGGGCAAAAATATCTTATTCTATTAATTAAAAATTAAAATATAATAAGATTTTATGTAAAAGAGGTGGATGTGATGCTCATCCTCAAAGTAGTATATAATGATAAAGCAGGGTACTGCGAACCCCCATTTTCATTTAGCAACCTACGCCGTTATAATAAGTCCCCTTCAGCGGGAGGGGCTTAATAAATATCCCGCTTTTATATACTGAATAGGGCAGAATGATATAAAATATATCATCCTATTGTTATAAATCGTGGAAGTTGGATGGAGCAGAGTAGCTGAAACTCCGCAACTTATGAGCTATAACCTACTTAAGGGTGGAAGACCTTATTGAAGTTCATTACTTCGAGTAGGTTTTTACTATTATAAAACTGTCATTTTTCTCTTGTATAGGCTTAGGCAGTAAGGAGAGGATAAATGAAAAATATAATAATAATTAAATTTATGTTATTATTATTAGGTTTATTATTATGTTGTAATATAATTTTAATTTACATTTATAATAATTTAACTGAAAAAGATAATAATAATATAGAAAAACCACAAATAATTCAAGTTACAGAATTAAATCCATCTATATCTAAATATGATGATATTTATAAAGAACAATTAGAAATTATAAATCAAAAAAGAATTCAACAACAGAAAGAAATAAAAGAGGAAATAGAAGAAGAGGTTAGTTACAACGATGATGATTTGAAGTATATGTCTTGTATTATCTATTGCGAGGCAGGAAATCAATCTATCGCGGGAAAACAGGCAGTTGGAATAGTAGTTGTAAACAGAGTTAATAATAAAAAATTTAAAAATAGTATTAAAGAAGTAATACATGAGCCAGGTCAGTTTAGGGCGGAAGATGATGAGTTATTAAATAAGGCATTTAAAATGTATGATAATAATGAAATTCCTCAAGAATGTATTGAAGCGGCTAAATATGCTTTGGATGGAAATACAGTTATTATTTATGAAGATCAAGAAATTGATATGAGTGAATATTTATATTTTGCTAGATATTGGAAAGATGCAAAAATAACGATCCAAGATCATGATTTTAAATAAAAAATCTTTATTTGATTTTTATAAAAAAATTTGATATAATATATATATAAGATAAAGGAAAAACATTATAAAAGAAATAATGTGGTGGCGGAATAGGTAGACGCTATGCTTATAGATGCGTAAGTAAATAGTGCAGGTGATTGTGGTTTGAGTCCACATATGCATTGGATAAAGAACCTGCTTATTGTAAGGTGCGAATCCTTACCCACATTTTATAGGAGAAATATGATGGGCTTTGATTTTAATCGCTCATATTCCTTTTCAACGAAACAAAACCGTGAGAGATTTTGGACGGAAGCGGTATCTATATCAATTCCGTATTTGTTTCAAGTATGGTGGCGGAATAGGTAGACGCATCGAAATCATGATATGGAATACTATTACAAAAACAATGGTATATGTAAGGTGCGAATCCTTACCCATACTTTACCCGTGTTTGATGTTGGAGTTTTGGGGTTACAAAAACATACCAATAACCACCCTAGGGTTTATGAATAGGGCGTAAGGGAGCTGGCGGAGCATTGCTAATCTTCACCCACCAACGAGAATGGCAAAAAGATTTCTTAGAAATGCCAGTAGGGTTTAAGCACTCCTGTTTCCCCTGTTGCTGTCACTGAGAAGCAACTTAATGAAAAGGAAGGGTAGTTTGCAAACGAGTGAATTTGATTGATGTTCACTTAAATTTAAAATATCAATAAGTCTTCTCCAGAAAATAGTCTGTGAGTTGACTAGGCGGAAGATGCGGCTAACGCAATAGTTCACAGTTCCTAGGACTTTGATTACTATGGGCGGTCTTGAGAGAGCAAGGTAGAGCATTCGCTGAAAACTCTCAATTTATAAGAAGGACAACTTTAAACCCGCTAGAAGGAAAACTGTCGCGTTAATAAACCTATTGCATGGGCTGGGGTAGCAGAAATCAGTTTGCCAAAGGCAAACTGACAGTAACTATGCTCATAGAGGTCCCACCACCTGTTATCAGTTAAAATCAAAAGACGGGGAACTCCAGTAGGTGTCCTACTGCCAGCAGAGGTTGGGCTCTGCATTTGGGGATATAGCTCAGTTGGTAGAGCGACTGGCTGTTAACCAGTTTGTCCTAGGTTCAAGTCCTAGTATCCCCGTTCCTTTTACTGCTGAGGGGAAATCAGCGGCGCAAAGCCTCGATAGCGATATATCAAGGCAAGGTAAAGAATTTTTATTTGATTTTCTTAAAAATTTTTGTTATAATATATATATGATGAAAAAAGAAATAATAATATTTATTATTATTTTTATATTAAGTATTGTTTTTACACAAAAATTATTTAAAGAAACAGAATGGGAACATCCTATTTGCCCACAATGTCATTATAATGATTATATGACAGATTTTTGTCCTCATTGTGGGTATAAAATTGAATAACTGCCTTCCCTAGTGAGGTTGTTATATATCGACCAACAGAGTAGAGTGCAACTGTTCGAAGTCGTTAAAAGCAAACGAAACCTCCCTTCGGCTATCAGGGGTTTTTAGATAGCCATTTCGTCGGGTAGTCTAGTGGCTAGGACATCGCCCTTTCACGGCGGTAATGCCAGTTCAAATCTGGTCCCGATGATTTCAAATTATATTATTGATGGTGACACGACTACCGCTATCGAATAAAGTAATTCAACTAGCAAGACCTAGGAAATGAAGATTAACGATCTTATAGCGAGACGCATATCAATTCTATAATTTGACTTTTTAAAAAATTTATGATATAATATTTATAGAAAGTTAAGAAATAAAAAAGAAATTAAAAAAAATTTCTTGACATTTTAAAAAAATTATGTTATAATATTTATAGAACATTGAAAATAAAATATTGTTAGTAAAATAGTGTATGTATGATACCTCGGTGCAGATGGTCTAATCAACTTGCCGAGATACTTACTAGGCGGCTGTAGGATAAGTCCTCCGAAAACAAAAGAAAGAGTAGAAAGGATACTTTTTACAAATTCAATTTTCTTGATTATGAATGATAGAAAGTGACTCAACAGAGTTCATTGTTGCGTAAGTAGTACAACATTATATGATGTTAGTATAGTCTGCTTATGGCTAACGAAATAGACGCTCCCCGCAAAGGAGAAAAATCCTGCACACTGTGGGCTGGTAACCCATATGTTACTGTAGGAAACACCAACCAAGTTAGTTTGTCGTGATACTACAGAAATGTAGAGTATAACATAAGCAGGAACTGCCAGTAGCTCAAGACAAAAAGAAGATTTTAAAGAAGAATAGGTCAAGTAAGTTATTTTACTGTTAAAATTGCTGAACGATGGGTGATGGCTGCGGGTACCAGTCCCGCATAGGTTTTGGCTCTTTCTTATGAAAGAGTGGCATGAGAAGCGTAGTCTAGCTAACTATTGCTCAGCCTTATGTCCCTATTAGTACGATAAACAGTAGTATAATGAAGTATGCTGAATAAAAGGCAATTATATATATGCTATTTTGCTAATAATATTTTATGCTCGTTGATTTAGCGAGTAGTCACAAAACTAAATCCTCGACTAGAGTGATGAGTCGGTTAAATGTGACATAGTGGAACATTACGTTTGCTAGTTGCGGAACACTAGCCCACTAAACAGGTGATAAAGTTGAGATTAAAAACACTGGCTAATGATTCCCGAGCCATAGAGTTGACATCCACAGGGCATCATAAGGCGGATTCGTCTAGAGGTTTAGGATATCTGGTTCTCAGCCAGATGACGCGCGGTTCGAATCCAGCATCCGTCATTTTTTACCTAGATTGTCTGATTACTACCTCTTTTCTTTGGTTTATAGCGTTCCAATAAAAAACGCTAATGACGCAGAGTAGACTGGAGTTTGGTTCCAGCTCTGGCTCATAACCAGATCTACGCAGGTTCGAATCCTGCCTCTGCTATTCATTTTGATAGTCCCTCTTAATCCTCTTCCCTTTCGAGCAATACTATGACGGGAGGGAAGAGCCCCCTAAAAATAATTAAAATTAAAATATATTAAAACAAAAGAAAGAAAGGAAGTAGTGAAATGACGAAGGAAGATGTATTAAGAGCAAAGGAAGAGAGATTGCACAGATTAGAGAATTCTTCTAAGAACATTAAAAGTCAGGGAGTGAAAAAGAAATTGATTAGACAGATTCGTTCATTGGGCGGGAATGCTTAATTAATTTTAAATAAGTGATTATTTATTAAGGCTAAGATATTAATTAATATCTTAGCCTTTTTTTATTGCTCTTCTCTGGTCAGAAGTATGAAATAGAAATACATAAAAACTAAAATATAAAGATAAGATGAAATATATTTATAGTAATATTTTTACTATAATTACAATAAAAGGAGGTTAATATAATGGCTGCTAACGTTTATAAAAATGGCGATACTACACAATCTGCGGTTGTAGAAATTGTAGCTGAAAGCGCATCAGATATTAACTCATTAGATACCTCTTATGGTCCAGGAAGTACATGCTTAGTAACTGATGATTCTACAGTTTATATGCTTGGTCCTGATAAAGTTTGGCATGAATTATAAGGAGGGGTAATTATGGGTTTATCTGCTGTAACATATGCCCTTAGTAAAAAATATACAGATGAAACCGCTATTCAATTTGGTGGTTTAAAAGGAGCTCCTTGTAAAGTTCAATCTGTTGTAAAAACTGATGGCAGATCAGTTGTTACTTTAGAATGGAAGAACGATGCGGGAGATACTAGAACATCTGAAGTATATGTAAATGATGGTGTTAGCACTTGGATTAGCGGAAGAAGCTATATAATAAATGATGTAGTTGTCAATGATGATAAATTATACATTTGTAAAGTAGCTAATTCAGATGTGACATTTGATGAAAATAAATGGGCATTAGTAAGTGGCGGTGTGGAAGGTGGAGATTTCCATGTTATTGATACTTTAGCACAACGCCCTAGTGATTTAACTGCGTCAGATAGAAAAATGTATTACTGTATTGCAGACAGTAATTATTATGTTTGGGATGGTACTCAATGGAGTATCGCTAACGCAGGAATTAAAATTAGAGAATTAACAAAAGAACAATATGAAGCACTTACCCCCGCAGAACAGATGGATGGCACAATCTATTTTGTTACAGACGAGGCGGGAGGCGGTGGAGGTTCTGCAGAATTAACTGATGATTTAACAGTTGTTAAAGCAGTTGGTGGTATTGCTGTGGGAACTCAATATGCAGCAGGAACTTCTTTAGAGGACATTTTACGAGAAATGTTATCTCCTGTATTATATCCTACATTTACGAATCCTAGTGCAACAATTTTCGCAACTGGTGCTAAATTACTTGAAACAGGTTCTAGTCTTAATACTACAATGACTATTACATTTAATAGAGGAACTATCAGTCCCGCATATGGCACAAGCGGAAAGCGTGCCGGTGCTGCAACTGGATATTCTCTTAATGGAGGTACTACTCAAGCAGGCAACACATTTAGTGTTACAGTTACTTCTGCACAATTAACATATAGAGGAACAGTTGATTATGCGGCAGGTGAACAGCCTAAAGATAGTATAGGGCGAGATTATTCTACACCCCTTCCCGCAGGTAGTGTAAATTCTAATAGTATTACATATGAATTTGTAGATGCTATGTATGCAAATACATCTTCTGCAGGAACTATGACTAAACAAGCTCTTATTAGTAAAAGTACTGGAACAAAACAGTTTGACCTTCCCGCAACAACAGCCACAGATCCTGAACAGATTGATGTCCCTGGATCATGGACAGTTTCAAAGATTGAAGTTTTAAATACTTTATCTGGTAAATGGGAAGATGCGACAAGTCAATTTACAAAGACTACTACAACGCATGATGATGCGGCAGGTGTAGTAGTTAGTTATAATAGATACACGTGTAACTTAGGTATGGCTCTTGGCGCTCGTAGCGTTAGAGTACTTTGGAGTTAAGGAGGATTAAAAAATGGCAAGACAAACTGGTGCTAATAATTTTGCCGGAACTCTTGAGCCTTTGGCAGGCGGTCCTCTTGATGCGAGAGTGATAGTGCCTACTAAAGCCGATTTAACTTTGAGCAGTAATTTTCCGTACCCCTATATCGGTATGATTGTTTCTGTTCAAGCAGAAGGTAAAGCATATATATTAACTGCGGCAGATTTTACTGTTGCAGATAATTGGAAAGAACTTGGAAGCGGCGGCGAGGGATCCGATAATGTAGTAGAAGGTTACTTCAATCCCGCAGATAATTTATTCTATGAAGAAGATACATATACAACTCCTATTAGTGGAGAAACTAATGTTATTTATGTATCTCTTGATATTAATAAATCTTATAGATACGATAGATTAAATACAATATTTGTAAGATTAGATAAAGATTTTGAAAACCCTCAGCAAGATAGTTTACCAGCAGCAAGTGTTGATGAACTTGGTAATATTTATCAATATACAGGCACAACTACTGTTGATTATACAAATGGATATTTTTATGTTTGTGTAGAAGATAGTAATAACCCAGGAACTTACATTTGGGTTCAAAAAAATGTGCAACCTGATCAAGATACTGTCATTCAATATACAACAATGCCTGCGGCGACCCTTGCTTTGAATGGGAATGTGGTTCAGTTTATTGGTGCTACAACTGCAGACTATATTCATGGTTTCTTCTATGAGTGTAAAGAAGATGCAGATAATCCTGGTACTTATATTTGGGATCAAGTCGATACTCAACCAGATGAAGACACAACGATCCAGGTTGAGGTTATACCGACCGCCGCAGCCTCAATAGAAGGTAAAGTGGTTCAGTATGTTGGAACTACTGATGTAAATTATACTAATGGATATTTCTATGAATGTATAAAAGATCCTGATAACGCGGGAGTTTATATTTGGGTTCAAAAGAATACTCAGCCTGATGCAGATACAAAGATTCAAGTTGAATCAATGCCTACCGCAACTTCAACAATAGAAGGAGAGATAGTACAGTATATTGGTACTACAACCGCGGATTATATTAACGCATATTTCTATAAATGTGTTGAAGATAGTGAGAACCCTGGCACATATAAATGGGAAGCAGTTAGTGTTCAGGCGGGAGGTAGTGGATCCGGTTCTCTTCAGAAAGCAATTACTGCTTCTATTGATGTAGGTGGAATTAAAATAGGTGATGCATATGCGGTAGGTACTAACTACGATGATATGTGGCAAGATTTACTTGATCCTATTAAATATCCTACACTTACAGCTCCTTCAGCAAGTATTGCGGGAGGTACTACATTACTTGAGACTGGTTCTAGTGTAAGCAAAACTATTACAGTTACATTTAATAGAGGTTCTATTAATCCTGCTTATGGAACTAGTGGATATAGATCTGGTGCAGCTACTGATTATAGTTTGAATAATGGAACTGCACAAGCTGGAAATACATTCACTGAAATAGTTAGTGAAAGTAATAAGACATTCAAAGCTAAAGTTAATTATGCAGCTGGTGAACAACCTAAGGATAGTAAGGGCAATAATTACAATACCCCGCTTCCCGCAGGCTATGTAGAAACAAGCACATTAACTTATAAGTTTGATAATCCTATATGGGCAAATACATCATCTATCTCTACTGTTGCTAAGTTAAGTCTTTTAGACCATACTTCAACAAAACAGAAAGATATGAACTTCCCTGCTCAAACAATCACTAATCCTGAGATATTTGATATCCCGGCTAGTTGGACTGTTACAGCAGTACAAGTTAAGAATGATTTGTCTGGTCAATATGAAGATTGCTCAAGTGAGTTTACAGTTTCAAATACAACCCATAATGATGCGGGAGGTACTAGTGTGGCTTACAAGAGATACACAGATAACCGTGGATATAATGCGGGAGCCCGCACAATCCGCGTAAAATGGAGTTAAGGGAGGAGAAAATAAATGGCTGCAAGACAAAAAGGTTCATTTAGTCTCGGCGGTACGCTTGAAATATTAGCAGATGCTCCTGCCGACGCTAGATTATGTGTAAAAACAAAAAGTGAATTAACGGATGCAAATAGCTATCCATATAAATATGTAGGTATGATAGTTTCTGTAGCGGATGAGGGTAAAGCATATATCCTCACCGCTGCTGATACCACTATTGCTTCTAACTGGAAAGAGTTAGGTGAAGGCGGCGGAGGTGGTGGCGGAACAGCTGGTTCTGTTTATACTGGTACTCTCCTTGCAAGCGGTTGGAACTCTACAACCAAACAGCAGACACTTACATTTACAAGTTATGATGCTAGCTATCATGGAGTTATAGGTCTCCCCGCGGATGCAACTGCCGCACAGATGGAAGAATATAGAAATTGTTTAATAAGAACAGTATCACAATCTGGTGCTACTGTTACTTTTAAATGTGAAGAAATTCCTACTATAAATCTTCCTGTTGAAATATATTGCGGCGGCGGGTCTGGTTCTGCAGAATTCCCTAGTGGAGGAACCACAGGTCAGGCTCTTGTTAAGAAATCTAATGCTGATAATGATGTTGAATGGGGAACTATTAATAGCATTCCAGATGGCGGTACTGAAGGTCAAGTTCTTGCAAAACATTCTGCTACAGATAAAGATGTCGAATGGGTAGATCAAATAGACACTCAAAAAGAAATTAAAAATAATGGAACGGCAGTAACAGATAGAGATACAATTAATTTTACTGATTTTGATATATCAGATGATTCAACAAATGAAGAAACTGATATTAAACCACACAAAATTACAAGTGGTGAATGGGCTGATATTATATCTACATTACCGGGTACTCCAGTGCAAACAAGAATTTACTCTCCTGTTGAGCATGTAATTGGCGAATGGCACGAAGAAGTTGATGGAGTATTAAAAAAGAAACCTCTTTATGAAAAAACAATGACTACTACGATTTCAGCCGTACAAACAATATCTGCTATGACACCATCAAGCGATGCTTTTATTAAAAATTTTGATGTAAAATGTTATTACAACGGAGAGATGACAGTTCCTAATGCTTTCTCTAACGATAATTGGGGAGTTACAGTATGGGTGGCTTCTAATAATAAAGATTTAGGATGTAGAGCTAATAAAGCCGAATATGTAGGGCAAAATGTTCGGGCTATTATTCAATATGTTAAGACAACAGATTCTTGGGAAACCGTATAAGAAGGGAGGTAGTTTATGAGTTTAACAAATGATCAAATTACCGCCCAAAATTTTAAAGACTTTTACGGTCAAATAAGACCTTACCTTAATGGCAATGTTCCTACATTTGCAAACACTTTTAATAAATCCGATCTCTATTCTACCGATGAAACTCTCATCGGTAGATGGATTGACGGAAAACCGCTGTACCAAAAAGTAGTTACTATTACAACCGCTTCTTCTGTCACAGGAGATTGGCAAAATGGTCTTGATTTATCTGCTTTAGATATTGAATATTTTACTGTTATAAATAGCACCACTCCTCATAATGGAGATCCACTGTTGGTTGATACATATGTGCAGTATAAATATAATAAGACAACAAAATATTTTCAATATGCTTCAGAAAATCCCTGGATGAAAGATCATGTAATTAAATGTATTATTCAATATACCAAAGTTAATGATACTCAAATGTCTATTACAGATGGTAATGAATATTCATTAGATGAACAAGTGGTTGGCAAGTGGATTGATAATAAACCAATATATCAAAAGACTGTGAGTTGCGGAACATTAGCAACTGGAATAAGTAATCTTCCTCACAATATTGCAAACATTGATACTGTAATTGATTTTGTTGGCGAAGCAAAGAGATCAGATGGATATCGCTTTGTATTTCCTATTCTTCATAGTGACGAAACATGGAATTGTTATATTCATGGAGTTAATGCAACAGACATTGTTTTTATTATTGGGACAAAGGCGACTGGAACATATGCGTTAACAGACACTTACGTGACTATTCGTTATACAAAAATTTAAGAAAGGAGGCAATCTAAATGGCTTTAACAAGTGATCAAATCACAGCTTTAAATTTTAAAGATTTTTATGGACAGATTCGCCCCTATCTTAATGGCACTGCTCATGGCGGATTTACACCAATAGGTACAGTTATATCTGTTATGGGTAATCATGCTCCATTAAATTATTTAATTTGTGATGGAACAGTATATAATATTGCGGACTATTCTGAATTAGCAAGTTATTTTAATCAGGAATTTGGTAGTATTAATTTCTTTGGCGGGAATGGAACAACAACATTTGCTGTTCCCGACCTTAGAGGAGAGTTCTTAAGAGGTACGGGTACAAACAGCCATGCACATGGTGGTACTGGTCTTGCAGTAGGCGTTCATCAACAAGCAACATTATATCCTTATATTGGAATAAATACACAACAGACGAAAACTGTATGGACAAATTCTACAGGTACATCTGATGAAAGTGGAAATGGTATTTATCCATTAAATATTGATACTCAAATAATTGGTCATGGTGGTAACAATAAAGGTATGGATAAACCAAATGGTTTAGACGGTACTTGGGCTGGAGCAACGAATGTTACTAACTATACCGGCAGACCTACCAACACATCAGTTCTTTATTGTATAGCAACAAAGAATATTTTTATGGACGCTGGGAACAATTTTTCTTCTGACGAATTAGTTGTTGGTACTTGGGTAAATGGAAAGCCGTTGTATCAAAAGACAATTACTACTACTGCCCCTACTGTTGCTACGGCAGGCACTTATGTAGTTGTAACAGTACCACACAATGTATCTAATGTGGATACTATTTTTACTCCGTGTGCATTTGTTAAAGATAATAGTAATATTGCAAGAATGATGCCATACACAGTTAATGCTGGATATCAAATAAAAGCAAATCCTGGTAGAAGTGGCATACAATTTACATCAGCAATTAAAGACTTTAATGGTTGTACTTGTTATATAACCATACAATATACAAAAACAACAGATTAGGAAAGGAGATAATATATGAGTTTAGTACAAACTTTTCCAAGCGGGAAGGGCGGAGGATCTACCTCTGAAACTATTACAGGTACGCTCCTTTCTTCTGGTTGGGATTCAAATAATCAACAGACATTAACTTTTGCGGGGATCGATAGTTCCACAAACGGAACCATCGGCTGCCCTATAACAGCGACTGCCGCACAAATCGCGGCATATGAATCCGCAGGCATCACTGCAGTATCGCAAAGCGATGCTGCCATCACATTTGAAGCTAAAGACGTTCCCGCAATTGATTTACCTGTTGTTCTTATAACTGTTTAAGGGGAGGTAATGATATGGCTATAGTATCAACCTTCCCCGAAAAACGGGGTTTAAATACAGATGATATAAATGATATTACTAATGGTGAAATTAATAATGGCTTTGTGCAAAGTCAATTTAATTTTTCAACTGAGGAACAAGTGGTTGGTAAATGGATTGATGGTAAACCAATTTATCAAAGAACTTTTAGTGTAAATACGGGCAGCGGAGGAGAAGTTGTTTATCCATTAACTGGTTGGAATATTGATACAGTTATTTTCTTTACTGGTGTTATAGAACAAATAGCTAATGGTAAAAAATATTATCCTTCTATATTTTATCAAGGAGACAATACTTATAAATGCAATGCTTTTTGTGCTTATGAAGGTAGAAATGGATTTGTAATTGCTGTTGGTTCTGGTTATTATAATTTTAATGCTTATATAACACTTCAATATACTAAAATAACTGATTAAAGAAGGAGGATAGCAGGAGACCAAAGGTCTCCCGCCAGGATAATATGGCTATTCAAAGTGATGAAACTTTAGTCACTAAAGGTGATTTAAAAACTTTATATATAGATAAAATCCTTCCTTACTTAGGCGGGAATATGATGATGCAGACTGGAGTAAGCGATTACTATTCTACTGATGAAAAAGTAGTTGGTGTTTGGATAGATGGAAAACCATTATATCAAAAAACAATTAATTTTGGTACTTTACCAAATAATACTAAAAAAGCTGTAGCTCATGGAATTTCTAATATAGAAAAAGTTATATCTATTGATGGTTCTGCTTATGGCACTACAGGTGGAATATTTTATGCTTTTACCTTTCCTAATGTAGGAACTAATAATCAATATACTTATGATATCGCAATAGATATTACTGGAGCCAATATTGATATTACAACTCAAACTGATAGAACTTTTTTAACAGGTATTGCAACAATTAAATATACTAAAACCACAGATACAGCATCTTCCGCACTTACTACACCTGGCTGTTATGATCTCAATAGACCAGATTTGTGGCCCGAGAATAAAGAAATATTTTTTGGAAATGGGTTATATGGACAAAGGTTTACAGGTAAGATAACTGCTGCTGGATCTACTTGGATTGGTACTACTCTTCTTTCAGCTGAGACACCCGCAATTCATATTGTAAATTGGGGCGGTAGTTATTGTTATGACACCAATTCGGGCGCAGAAATACCTGTTGGATCAACTTGGAGTAATGCTGATAATTACAACAATGGTATTGATAATATGACAATTAATGGAAATGCATTAGTTTTTGGCAGTGTATCTGGAGGTACAAGAAATAATGCTCCATATAATATTTGGATAACATATACAAAGTAAGGGAAAGGAGAATGAATTATGTCAATAATAAGCACCTTTCCTGAAAAGAGAGGATTAAATACAGACGACATTAATGATATTGTTTCTGGAGAAATAAGTAATGGATTTGTTCAAAGTCAAACATGCTACAGTACAGAAGAACAGATTGTAGGTAAATGGATTGATGGTAAACCGCTTTATCAAAAAACCTTTACAGGCACTACGTCAACAACAACAAGTTCTGACTCAGTTGCAGGTACAATAACTAATCTTGATACATTAGTAAATTCAAACGGTACTATATTTTTAGCAGGTGCTTGGGGTGTAAATCAACATTCATTACCATATAATAATGTTGCAGAATATTATATTGATACATCAAATCAAGTGATTATACATAAACAAAATGAAATTGCAAATACTAAACAATATATGGTTACAATTCAATATACAAAAACAACAGATTAAGGAGGAATTTAAATGGCAATTCAAAGTGACGAGACGCTTGTAACCAAAGGTGATCTCAAAGAATTATACCAAGATAAGATTCTTCCTTATCTTGGTGGTAATGCAATGCTCGCAACTAATGTTGGTGACTATTATAATACTGATGAAAAAATAGTTGGCGTTTGGGTTAATGGAAAGCCCTTATATCAAAAAACAGTATTATGTCATTTTGCTAACTCTATAACAGAAGGAACAGACATTTATGAGCGCACCCCAATAGGTAATAATAATCTTGATTTTGCATATGTGTATGATTGGTTTTTTGATATGACCACATGGAAAGTTATAATGAATAATACTGCATGGGGATGTATCATGGATACAGTATCAAACAAAAGCACTGCTTGCAACTGTTGGGCAAGTGTTATATATAGTAACGATAGTTACGATATAAGACTTGGAACTAATCGTCATGCATTTGAAGGAATGAGTGCTTATGTAACTGTTCGTTATACCAAATCAACAGATGCGGCTAATAGTGCGGTGGCTACCCCTGGATGCTACGATCTTAATCGTCCGGATCTCTGGCCCGAGAATAAAGAAATATTCTTTGGTAATGGATTATATGGGCAAAAATTTGTAGGAACATTAACGTCTGCTGCATCTACAAGAATATTGTCACATATTTATAATTATCCAATATATCTAGTTAGTTATGGTGGATATGTTACTTATAATCAAAACGGAGATACAATGATGCTTGGTTATCATCAAGATGACACAAATTATGTATGTGGTTTATATGCTCACGCTAATGATGGTTTATATTTATTTACAAAAAGTGCAGCTGCTCGTACAAATGCACCATATAATATATGGGTAACTTATACTAAATAACGGGAACCAGGTCAGGGATCCCTGACCTGGACCGCCGCACTTTCAAAATATTTTAAGGGCACATGTGTTAAATGTGCTCTTTTTGCTTTTTATATACATGTAGGAGGTAAATAATATGGGTGTTATTTATTTACATGGAGTCGCCTATGGTAAAGGCTCTGGCGGCGGTGGAGGCGGTGGAACCTCCGACTACAATGAATTAACTAATAAGCCTCGTATAAATAATGTAACTTTAAATGGGAATAAAACAACTGAAAACTTAGGTTTGGTTAATGATGTAACAACTTATATGGAATCAGATGGTTCGATTGCAATAGGTATGGTATCAAATGACCAAATTAATGATTTATTTAACTAACATAATAAAAGGAGGGTCATATAATGGCAGCAGTTAGTAAAAATTTCTTAGATCTTACAGGTTTGCAAACTTATAATAATAAAATTAAAGAGTGGGCAAACAGTGTTAATCAACTTGGTTATAAGAGTGCATTAACTTCAGCAGATGGAAATAATTTATATCTTTATAAAAAAGCAAGTGCAGTACTTGGTACAGATACTCCTGATGTAACTATTTCACTTGTAGCAGGCGATTCTGCAATTACAGTTGAAGATGCAGCAACTCCTACAACAGGTTATCTTAAAACATATAAGATTTGGCAAGGTGACACTTCAGTTCCTGCAAATCTTAAAGGAACAATTGATATTCCTAAGGATTTCCTTGTAAAGAGTGGCTCTATTGTAGTAAATCCTACAGGTCAACCAGCAGGTACTTATCTTGCACTTGTTATTAATTCAAAAGATGCTTCTGCAACAGATGAAACAATTTATATTAATGTAGCAGATCTCTGTGATGTATATACAGCTGCAGCTGGAGCTTCTGAAGTACAACTTGCAATTAGTAATACAAATGAAATTAGTGCATCTGTAGTTGCTATTGATGGTGCTAAAATTGGTTATAAGGCAGAATCTTCTGCAGGTGCTGGAGATGCTGAATCAGTTAAAGCTGCACTTACTCGTTTAGATGGCGCTGCTTCAACAACAGGATCAGTTGCAGAGAAAATCTCTACTGCTATTGGAGAACTTGATACTTCTAATGATGTAGCAATAGCTTCTTATGATAGTTCAACAAGTTCAATTACTTTAACAAATGGAATTAAAGAGCAAGATGGCGTAATTTCCGCAGGAACTGGTGATGGTATTATAATTAGTCCTATCGCTACTGCAGACATAAACGCTTTATTCTCATAATTAAATAATAAGGAGGCATATTATGGCTGCACAAGAACAACATTATCTTGACCTCCAAGGATTAACAACTTATGATGCTAAAATTAAAGCAGAAATACCCGATCCAGATGAAAGCACAATCATTACTGACTCTAATGGAAAATTAAAAGTAAAAAAAGCTCCTTCTTTTTCTGGTACTGCATTAATATTTTCATAAAAATAATAGGAGGAGTAGATGAATAACTTAAAACAAATAACAAATTTTGATGTTTTAGATGCTCCTTCTATTGTAGAAGAGATAATAATTGGCGGAGAAACAATAAACTATAATTATAAACAAATAACTTTAATAGGCAATATAACAAAATTAGGATATTGTTGTGAAGTTAAAGGTATTGGATATCCAATCTTTTTAACATTTAATAATACCTCCAAAAAAAAATTTGAAATTGGTAAAACTGGAATGTTTGAATTTCAAGAAGAACAATGGAAAAATATAAATGATATAGAAAGTGAAGAGCAAACTGCAATAGTTTATTGTATTGAAGTAGAAGTTCCAGAAGGAATTAAATTTACTTTAGATTATTTTGATAAGCAATAGGAGGATTAGTTATGACATTGGGTGATTTTTTAGGTGCTGCTAAAGTAGGTGATAAATCAATTACAGTTAATCTTTATGATAAAGATGATTTATTACTTATTACTTTTAATTTACCTGGTTATCCTAATCTTGATGACTCTCTTGAAGGAAGTCTTGTAAGATTATGGTCAATGACAAATTTATATACAATAAATGTATATTTAGCAGACTAATAAATGGCGGGAATGAGTTTATACTCATTCCCGTTTTTTTATTGACTTTTTTGAAAATTTTTGATATAATATATATAGAAAGTTAAAAATAAAACTTTTCATTTCCTTTGCTTTAGTTTAAAATAAACTAAAGGAAATAAATTATCATAGCTTAAAATATGATAATGATATTCATGGTATTTTTGATAGAAGCGGTGGACAGTGTTTTCAATTAGTCAGGTTCTTCTTTTTAAGAAGAAGTAAATCGTGTGATCTTAGATCCCCATACCGCTGCTGAAAAAAATCTGGCTAAGAAAACATATCTTTGGGGTGTCGCCAAGCGGTAAGGCCCAGGACTTTGACTCCTGTATCCAGTGGTTCGAATCCACTTACCCCAGTTAACTTGGAACTTACTTTAATAGTTTTTAGAAAACAAGCTATCATATAAGATAGGCAAATCATTATGGAATAAAGTATTTTCCAAGAGGTAGAGAAATTAGAAGTAATTTCTTGAATTTTTCCTCCGAGAGCAAATGTGGGAGGTTTAAATGGATGAGCAGTAGGAAGTGACTTTAAACTCATAAAAAAAATAAGGCTCGATACAATTAAGTATCGAGCCTTTTCTTTATACTGTCATTCCAAATAAACCTGCTAATGAATTAGTTTGATTTTGCATTTTTGATAATGCAGTTTCCATTCTAGCAAATTTTTCATAGTATTTATCTTCCATTTCAGTTATCTTTTTATCCCATTTTTCAATCTTCTTAGTGAAATCATCATAATTAGATTTCATTTCTTTATCATGGAATATTGTATAAGCACTATTATAGCTAGTTGATCTCATTCTATCATTTAAATCATTATACATTTTAGATGATAATTGAGTTATAAAACCTATAACTCCATTAGGATCATCAGCAATAGCTTGCTTTAATTGCTTTTCGTCTATATTATATACACCACGCTCATTTTGTTCTGTAGTAAAATAATTTCCTGTAGTAATTCCAATTTTAGCAAGACTATATTTTTCTCCATTAATCATATATGATTGCATCATGTTATTCTTAAATAATCTACTTATATCACCAAGTAAACTATCTTTACTTAATATACTATCTTTAATAAGTTTTTCCCATTCATCTGCTTGCTTATCGCTAATAGCATATCGTTCATCATCTGTCAATGGTTCATAATTTGATTTCTTTGCATTATAAGCAGTATCAATCTTTCTAATAACATTATTATATTTTTCAATAAAATCTTTTACTATATCAAATATTTTATTATTAGATTGCTTATTAATTGTAGTGCTTCCCGCCTTAAATACATTTATATTCAAATCATTAATTTGAAAAGTATTTTCTTCAGATTGGAATTCCGCACCATTTAATTCAATAATAGCATCTTGACCAACTTGTTTTGCGGCGCCCTCGCCTAGCCCTAAAGCTTCTAAGATCTCATCATTACCTTCAATAGAAAAGTTACTTTTAAGACCTGTTTTGCGAGAAGCTAAAAACAATCTACCATTACGTTCATCAAAATTTGCTTTTAAACCAACTTCACTAAGTTTCTTTGCAACATCACTCATTGACATATCTGATGTAATACTTATATGCTTTTCCATTCCCGCATATTTTACAGTAATATCATCATTAATTCCAATAGGATAAGATTGCTTTACCTTAGCACCTGTTAAATAAGTATTAGTTGCAACTTGCTTAACAGTTAAATTTTGAATTCCGCTAAAGCTAGATCCTGAGACACTTGCTATCTGTTCATCCGCAATTTTAACATCATCTTGAACAAAAGAAGTCTCTAGTCTAGTATTAGACAAAGTATTTGTAAAGAATGAATTAATTTCTTTATTCATATCTTTCCAAGCATCTTGTTTATACTCTAATGTCTTCTGTTGTTTCCAGATCTTATCTCTACGCGCGGTATATGCAGTAGTCATCTGTTTTATGATACTCTCTGTATCAAAACCAGAAATCATTCCAGAAATTCTCATAGCCATATTTTATTAACCTCCTTGTCTGCTATATTTATAAAGAAATCCATTTCTTTATAGTCTATTAAATATTAAAATTATAAAGATATAATTATCCATTTTTGCTTAATCTTATTATAACATAATTTTTTTATTTTGTCAATAAATACTTTATATTGATTTTTAAAAAAAATTATGATATAATTATTATATAATAAAAAGGAGAATTAATATTATGCAATTTATTATTTTTCAATCTAATTTAAATCGTTATTTTACAAATAAAGGAAAAGTAATTGTTTTTAATGATGAATCAGAAGCTATTAATTTTGCAAATATATTTTATAATGGCTTTGCAATAGCTCAAGCTATGGCTATGGTGTTTGAAGATCCTAGCATTATTCAATTAGTAGGAGAGTCTGCTAAAAGATGGAAGGTAGAAACTTTACCTGAGAAATATGAATACCAGATAATCAATTTTGAAGAATTAAAAAAGAGGTGATATAAATGAGTGTATATGCAAGTGCAGATTGGCATGGCGTTGGAGATCTTGCAAATCAAATATTAAATTATCTTAAATCAGATGATACTTTGTACTTTTTAGGAGACGCAATAGACAGAGCACCAGATGGTGTTGAAATAATGAAGAAGCTTCTTGCAGATCCTAGAATAATTTATATAAGAGGAAATCATGAAGAACTTATGGAGGAGTGTCTTCCATATGTATTAAAAGAAATCAATGATATAAATTATTATGGTGGTAATAATTATTATAGTTGGTATGGTAATGGAGGACAAAAAACTGCAGAAGTATTTTTTGAACATCCAGAATGGGGCCCTCCGCTTCTAGAAGCAATTAGGAAAATGCCAACAGAACAAATATATCATTCTCCTCTTGGTCATGATGTTATTCTAGAACATGCTGGATATACTCCTTTTGATATTCCTCATCGATCTCATATACCAACTTGGGATAGAGAACATTTTTATGATGAATGGAATAGAGGATTTACAAAAGAAGGATGTCCTAATCCTGATAAAACTTTTATTGTTCATGGTCATACTCCTGTTCAGTATCTGAAATATGATTTTGGATATAAGGGGCAAGATTCATTAACAAAAGAAGAAATGGAGGATAGGCGAAAATGGCTTTGTGGTGATTATTATAATTGTAAATCTTCATTTGTTTTAACATATTGTGATGGGCATAAAATTGATATTGATTTATGTTCTGTGGCAAGCGGGAAGGCGGTTCTTCTTAATCTTGATACATTTGAAGAAATATATTTTCAAACTAAAGTAAATAAGGAGTGGTAAAAATGATTAGATTATATAATATTAAATGGCATCTCGCAAAGGAAGAAAGGTGCGGGAAGGCCTCGGTAGATCGTACTACAATGGTTAAACTTACAGATGCTAGGGGAGAAGTTGCAGTAGATGCTAAAAGAGCATTGAATGTATTTATTAAATCTTGTGGCAATTTAAAAAAGAATGTTGTTACTGAGATTATAGAAATGGATGAAGATGGTAATCAGATTGGAGAAAAGATAACACCAACTGGAGATTCAATTATACCTATGGGGAGATAAAAATGGATTATAGTTCAGAAGTAGCTTTAGCTTATACTTTTTTAAATAAGAATAATGATGATAAAAATTTAAGAGGATTGATAAATCAGTTAAAGTACTCACCTGGAATGTTACATAGTGATAAATGGAGTGTAATCTACGACTACCTCTATGATCATTATATCAATGATATTAATGTAGATGGTCTTGTGACAGGATTAAGTTATATTGCAGAAGGTTATTGATAAATGCGGGAACCAGGTGTTGAGTGTAGCATCGACTGGATTCCCGCATTTTATTTGATTTTTATTAAAAAATATAATATAATATTATTATAGAAAAGGAAATATTATATGAGTAAAAATAACCTACACAAAAAAATAACTTATGAAGATAAATTTGATAGGCATTATGCTTGTTGGGTTAAAAATAATCGAAAAGCTTGGCACTTTTGGAAACATAAAACTAGAAGAGATTTCCGAAGAAAAATAAAAAAACTATTAAAAGAGGTAATTTGAAATGTTGAACAAAAATTCAGAAAGAGAACTTGCATAAAATTTTTGGTCAGTCCTCGTTTATTATCTTTCTTTAACTTTTATATATTTATGAAAGATAAAATGAAAGGAACAAAATATTATGGCAAAAGCTATTGATTTAACAGGTCAAAAATTTAATCATTTAACAGTAATAGAACGAGATTTTGAAATTCAAAAAGAACATCCAAATGAACGACAAGCTTGGTGGAAAGTTTATTGCGATGTTTGTGGACAAACAAAAAGTTTAAGAGCTAGTATTATTAAAAAAGCTCAAACTTGTGGTTGTAAAGGAAATAATGATAAAAATCCTCGGAAACCAATTCAAATAAAACCAAAAAATATAGAAAATTTTAGAGGAATTAATTTAGAAGGACAACGATTTACAAGATTAGTTGTTTTAGAATATGCAGATGAACAACATCAAATATTTTATAATAAAGTTCATCAAAATACTTGGAAATGTCAATGTGATTGTGGAAATATATATTATGCAACTACAGAATGTTTAAAAAGGGGTGACACTCCTTCTTGTGGTTGTATTACAAAAGAAAATAGACGAGCTCAATTAAAAGATTTATCAGGACAACGATTTGGACATTTAACTGTATTAAAATTTTTAGGAACTGTTAATCGTAATTCTAAATATTTAGTTAAATGTGATTGTGGTAAAGAATATGAAATTTATGCTCAAAATTTAACTCAAGGAAATACTATTAGTTGTGGTTGTACTAAAGAATCTCATGGAGAACAAAAAATTAGAGAAATTTTAACTTTAAATAATATTCAATTTGAAAATCAAAAAAGTTTTTCAAATTTTTATTATTCTGATACTAATGGTAAACCAAAATATGATTTTTATTTACCTAAATATAATATTTTAATTGAATATGATGGTGAACAACATTTTAAACCAATTTTTACTTGGGATAATGAAGATAGATTTAAACAAAGACAATTACACGATAAAATAAAAAATGATTATGCAATAAAACATAATTTTATTTTAATTAGAATACCATATACACATTATAATAATTTATGTTTAAAAGATTTATTAAAAGAAAGTGATTTTATAGTAAAAGGAGAATAATTATGTTAGATAAATCAGGCATTCGACAATTATGTTATGTAGTTAATGTTGATGAGATAAAACCAATTCCCGGTCGTGATAGAGTAGAATGTGCTAGAATTGGCGGTTGGACTTGTATGGTTCCTAAGGGGGCTTTTCAGCCAGGAGACCCCGGTATATATTTTGAGATAGATAGTCAGGTACCTCTTGATAATCCAGTATTTGAGTTTTGTGCGAAATATAAAGGACATATCAAGACACAGAAGTTTAAGACTCCTGAGGGACAGTTCTGGTCACAGGGGCTCCTGATGCCTGCCGCAGATTTTGGTTGGTTTGTAGCCTATACTGATGAATATAATTATATCTATGATAAAGAAGGTAACTCTTATCAGCCTGGGACTGATTCTGCTTTTCTTACTGAAAAACTTGGTGTAACTTATTATGAGGTAGAAGATAATAAGAGAAAAGCAAAAGTAAATCCTGACGCTAAGATAAATGCTGCTTTAGCTAGACATCCTAAATTAGCAAAGAAATATGGTAAATTTATTAAAAAGTATAAGTGGGCAAAAGCTATATTCTTATTTATCTTTGGAAGAAAGAAACCTTCTAGCTGGCCTGCTGAAGTAAAAAAGACTGATGAAGAAAGAATAGAAAATAGACTCTTTACTCTTGAAGCTAGAGATTTGAAATGGATAGCTACTGAAAAGATAGATGGATCTAGCTCAACTTATCATCTTCGTAGAGGTAATAAGTTTAAGAAACCCGAATATTTTGTATGTAGCAGAAATGTTGTTTTTGATACTCCTGAAAAAGCTAAAAAGAATTATTATGCTGATACAATAGGAAGTAATATTTGGATTGAAATGTCTGAAAAATATGACATAAAGAATAAACTTCAGCAGTTGCTTGATGAAAGACCTAGTGCTAATTGGGTTACCCTTCAGGGAGAAACTTTTGGGGCAGGCGTTCAGAAGCGTGATTATGGTATGAAGGATCGTGACTTTAGAGCATTTAATCTTATATATTCAGATTGTGGTAGAGTTGATACTCTTACTATGAAAAATATACTGGACAAAGTGGGAATACCTTCTGTTCCTATCATAGCAAAAATTCAACTTCCTGTAACAATAGATCGGTTAAGAGATTATGTTCATAAGCAGAAGTCTGAAATAGATGGCGGGATGCGAGAAGGCATAGTCTTCCGTAGCCTTGATGGAACTGACAGTTTTAAGTGTGTAGATCCAGAGTATTTAATGAAATATCATGGATAATTGCAAGCGGGAGGGATCTCCTTCCCGCTTGACAAAATAAAAAATTTTTGTTATAATATAATAAAGATAATAATATGAATATAAATTTAGAGATTAATGATTTAAAAACAACTATAGATGGATTAAATAATGCTATTATTGCTTATAGTGATATTAGAAGGGCTATTTGGTTAATGGGCGGAGTTCCTGAAGGAATGAATCCAAAATGGAATAAAGTTATTAATAAAGAAGCAAATTCTTTTGACGATTTAGTATCAAAATTTGATGAAAGAATAAAAGCATTAAAAGAAATTTATAATCAATTAATAAAAATGGAATAATAATATTGCCGTCGTGGCTCAATGGCAGAGCAACGCACCTGTAATGCGTAGGTTGTGGGTTCGACTCCCTCCGGCGGCTTTAAATAATGGGGTGTGGCTCAGTTTGGCAGAGCGCTAGATTTGGGTGAAAAACTTTAATATAAATTAGTTATTTCTCTATGGATGAAACATTAATCCGAGGAGATGTGAATGAACTCCAATGTATTTTAGATTTTCAAAAAAGAGGTTTTTATTGTAGTATTCCCTTTAGTGGATCTTGTCGTTATGATTTAGTAGTAGATATAAATAATAATTTATATCGTATTCAATGTAAATCTTCTGTTTATCATCAAGAAGATGGTACATTAAGAATGTCTACTACGCGACAAACTACTAATACACAAAAAACTACAAAATATTCTTATTCTAAAGAAGAAATTGATTATTTTTATACTTCTTGGAAAGAGTACAGTTTTTTAATTCCTGTTGAAGAAGCTTCTACAGAAAAATATTTAAGAGTAGAACCTCCAAAAAATGGAATTCAAGCAACAATGTCTATTGCTCATGATTATTTATTAGATAATGTAATAGAATCAATTAAAAATAACAAACCTATATCTAAATATATAAATAATCGTTTTATTTCTTATTCTGAAAATGAGCCAGAAAAATTATGGACTCAAAAAGAGTTAGAAGATAAATATGATGATAGACAAATAAGATACATAAAGGAGTGTATTTCAAAAAATAAAATGTGTTATAATTATTATTGGAAATATAAGGAGTTCCCTAATTTATAAGAGTATTTTTACCTAGATCTAGAGGTCCAGGGTTCAAGTCCCTGTACCCCAAGTAAGGACGCATGGCGGAACTGGCAGACGCAACGGACTTAACGAGCACACAAGCGCCTTAATTCTAGTTTGTGTGTTGGTTAATCCGTTATCCGCAAGGGTGTGAGGGTTCGATTCCCTCTGTGTCCACTATTGAAAGGAGATAATAATAAATGGATGCAAAAAAAGGTTCGATAATTTGTTTTGTGTGTTGGACAGTAGCTTTAATTTTAAATATTATATCAGCGGCAGTTTCATCATCACCTAGTATTTTGCATTATATTCTTATAGGTACAAGTGGTGTATGCACAGGTGCTTATTTAACGAATATATTTACTGATTAATAAATATACGGTGGCGGAATAGGTAGACGCTATGAGAGGTACAGGTAGAACTAACGCTCCAGTTCGAGTCTGGCATGGCGCGAGACAAAAGTCTTGGAAGGTGAAGTAACCTTGGGCGCAGTGGTTTCCGACAGGTTGATACTTAGTTCATGTAGGGTGCGAATCCCTACCCGTATAATTGGAGCCTAGCTCCAAGCGTAACTATAATTTTTTATATTACCCAATTCAAGGAAGAATTGGAGTAGAGAAAGGAGTCTCATATGGTAGTACAACACAATTTAAGAGCAATGAATAGCAACAGAATGCTGGGTCTTACAAATGCAACTCAGGCAAAGAGTACTGAAAAGCTTTCCAGTGGGTATCGCATAAACCGTGCAGCAGATGATGCGGCAGGTCTTGCTATATCTGAAAAAATGAGAAAGCAGATTAGAGGTCTCACACAGGCTGCCGCTAATGCTCAGGATGGCATCTCAGCAGTACAGACAGCAGAAGGTGCATTAAACGAAGTTCAGGATATGCTTCAGAGAATGAATGAACTTGCAGTTAAGGCTGCTAATAGTTCTAATTCAGATTCTGATAGATCTGCTATCCAAGATGAAATTAATCAGCTCTCAACAGAGATTGATAGAGTTTCAACTACAACTAAATTTAATGAAACATATCTGCTTAAGGGTGTAGGCTCTGATGGCACAGCTGGAAAACTTACTTACACAACTGCAAATGCAAATGTAGGGGCTAATACTTTTGATGCTAATGGCATGAAGGAAATTACTCTTGCAGCAAAAGCAGATGGTACTGCATTAGGTACAGATGGCACTAATAAAACCGATTACAAGAAAGTTGAAATCGAATTTGGTGGAAAGAAATATGCAATTATTTCTGACATTAAGGCTGCTGACTGTGCGGTAGAGGGTAAGTCAAATACTGCTATGTCTTTCGATGAGTTAAAGACAGCATATGATAACCTCGATGCTAATAAGACAGCTAAGTCTACTGCTTATGCTAGTCTTGAAGATGCTATGAAGGCTATTCGTAAGGATTTTGCAGATGACATTAAGAATGTTTCTTCTCATGTAGATGGAACAAACACTATCGTTAAGATAGAAGCTTTTGCTGATGTCAATAGTGCTGCAGATCTCAGTCTCCATGTAGGCGCTGATTCTTCTGATGATAATAAGATTACAATGAATATTGCTAATCTGTCAGCAAGAGGTCTTGGTGTGAATGGTCTTAGAGTTGATGGCGAAAGTGCAGATAATGCAACTGCAGCCATTGATACTATAGCTTCTGCACTTCAGAAGGTATCAGATCAGAGGGCTAGTCTTGGTGCTATTCAGAACAGATTAGAGCATACGATTGCTAACTTAGATAATGTAGTTGAAAATACTACATCAGCTGAATCAGCAATCAGAGATACTGATATGGCTAAGGAAATGGTGGCTTATTCTAACCAACAGATTCTTGCACAGGCAGGTATTTCAATGCTTGCACAGGCTAATCAGGCAAATCAGGGTATCCTGTCATTACTTGGTTAATTATTATTGCACTACCAAAAGGAGCCTCCCGCAAGGAGGCTTCTTTATTGGAGGTTTAAAATGAATAAAACAATTAAATTAAAAGAATTATCAGATATCTACTCTTTTGTTCAAGAGGCTTCTAAAGTGGATGGGGACGTTCTCGTTCAAAGAGGAAAATTTACTGTTGATGCAAAATCAATTCTAGGTATTCTTTCTCTTGATATGAGCCAAGGTGCTCTTATTACTTATCCAGAAGATGCTAATGATTTCGATAATTATCTCTCAAACTTTGAAATAAAATAAAATATTTGAATTTTTCAATAAGTAGATAGATAATATCTACTTATTTGATTTTTATAAAAAAATATGATATAATTAATTATAATAAAAAAAGATTATGGAGAATTTTAATAATGGGAGATATGAATTTAAGTGATTTTTATTGTACGCGGTGTGGACAAAAATCAATTCCAATATGGCGGAAGGCGGGAAGATCTCGAGAACCAGGTCATTTAAAGAAACTCTGGTGTTTAAATTGTCAAGATGAAGTTAATCATGTTGAAGTTAGACCATTTGGAAAATATAATTATGAAGATTTTTTATTAGAATTTGAAAATAATAATTTTAATGAAGATGGAACAAGAAAAATGGAATATAAAAAATTTAAAGGGGTGATGAATAATGCGTTATGCAGGAATGTATAATAACAATAATAATGAATATGATTTATTAATTTTTATTGTATTAATATTGTGTTTATTAACTTATTTAATTTTAAAGTAAAGGTAAAATATGAAAAAAATTTTTTTAATGGTAGGAATGCCTGGATCTGGAAAAAGTTATTTTATATCACATAATAGAAATTTTTTTGAAGGTAGTGTAAAAGTAGTATCTAGAGATAAAATTCGCTTTGCATTACTTGAAGATGGTGATGATTATTTTGCTAAAGAAGATGATGTTTGGATTAATTTTGTAAGAGAAATATCTGATAGTCTTCAAAATTATGATAATACAGTTGTAGATGCTACACATTTAAATAAAGCATCCCGCCATAAGATATTAAATGCAGTAAGTAGATATTTAGGTAATGTTGAGATTAATGCAATTTTTATGGATACTTGTTTAGCTGTTGCACTTAAGCAAAATGCTGAAAGAACTGGGCGGGCTTGCGTTCCTCCAAGCGCCCTCCGCAGAATGTCTTATCAATTAACAATACCAACAAAAGAAGAAGGTTTTAATAATATATATAGAGTAAAAAGATTAGGAGATAATCAGTATGTCGAAAATATGGATGACGAGTGATTTGCATCTATGTCATGATCGTGATTTTGTTTGGAAACCAAGGGGCTTTAATTCAGTTCATGAGATGAATGATGCTATTGTTAAAAATTGGAATAAAGTGGTTGATGTTAATGATGATGTATACGTCCTTGGGGACTTGATGCTTAATGATAATGCAACTGCACTTAGATTGATTAAACAATTAAAAGGTGCTATTCATATAGTTCGCGGGAACCACGATAGCGAAGGCAGAATGGTTCTTTATGATGATTGTTATAATGTAATAGAAATGACAGAAGGACAATTTTTAAAATATAATGGTTATCATTTTTATCTTAGTCATTATCCTTGTATTACAGATAATTATGATGTAGATAAACCACTAAAGAAAAGAATGATAAATCTGTGCGGGCATACGCATTGTGATAACCGCTTCCAAGATGCAAATAAAGGACTTATATATCATGTAGAACTAGATGCACATAATATATATCCAGTTGAAATAAACACAATAATTGAAGATATAAAAAATTATATCACATTATACTCTTAAAGAAAGGAATAAAAGAATGAAATTTATCTCAGCAAACTATCAGGCAGACACAGGAGAATCTACAGTAGTCATGCAGCACCTGGGTCAGAAATTTACTGGTTTTGCTCATTTGCACCCCGATGATACTAATCCTTCTGAATATGTAGGAGGAGATTTAGCAGAAGCAAGAGCAACAATTAAAGCTCTTAAATATGAATATAAACGAGCAAAGGAAGAGGCTGAAATATCTCGCCACTTTGTAGAGGCTTGTGAAAATTATGCTAAATTTAATAAAGATGATAATACAGCTAAGTGTATGTATCGACAGTTAAATAAAAGAATAAAAAAGGTAAATGAGTTAGCTGATGAAATAAATGCTCTATATAATCATATTTATACAAGCATCCGTCTAAGAGAAAAGGTTTTAAAAAGAAGAAGTGAGTCAAAAAAAGATAATTCATAATCCTTAATTTTCAAATATATAGAATAAAAATAAGGAGAGTGAATTTTAGAGTATGATAAAATTCTATGACACAAATGCTCTTTTGTTCTTGCAAGAAGAAGCTTTTAAAGAAAGAGATAAATTTTTAATTTCTAATATTACGATAAAAGAATTAGAATTAATAAAAATCTCTGGAACAAAAGATGAAGAAACAAAATGGAAAGCAAGACATATTCTTAATTTATTATCTGAAAATGAAGATAAATATGATATAGAAATATATAAAGCTTCCTATGAAGATGATTTAAAAATTCTTGATCTACCAACAACAGAGGATAGTAAAATTATTCTATGTGCTAAACAGGCTTTTATTAAGCGGGAATGCCTTGATAAGGGCCTTTTCGTTACCCAAGATTTATCTTGTAAAAAGTTGGCAGATATAGTAGGATTAAAAACTTCTTTCATTAAACCAGTCCAAAAAAATGCTTATACTGGATTTAAAACAGTAGAATTTACAGAAACTACTTTAGCAGAGTTCTATAATACTACTTTAGAAAATAATAAAAATATATTTGATTTATTAGATAATCAATATTTATTATTAAAGTATGATGGAAATATAGTAGATAGATACAGATGGGCGGGAGGTCAATATATAAAAATTAATTTTAATAAGATAGAGTCTAATATGTTTGGTAAAACAGTTCCTAAAGACGATTATCAAATGTTGGCTATTGATAGTTTATTTAATAACCAAATTACAATGCTTCGGGGTCCTGCGGGAAGCGGAAAGACTTGGATCTCTTTTGCATATATGTTCCAGCTATTAGAAGCAGGAAAGATAGATAAAATAATAGTTTTTTGTAATACTGTAGCAACCAAAGGTTCTGCTAAACTTGGCTACTACCCTGGTTCCCGCACAGAAAAATTACTAGACTCACAAATTGGAAATCTTCTTGAAAGTAAACTTGGGGATAGATTTATTGTAGAAGATTATATAGCAAAAAGTAAATTAATATTATTACCTTTGTCAGATATAAGAGGTTATGATACTAGCAATATGAATGCTGCAATCTATATTTCAGAAGCGCAAAATATGGATATAGAATTAATGCGATTAACTCTTCAAAGAATTGGAGAAGATAGTATTTGTATTATTGATGGCGATTATACTCATCAAGTAGATATGTCATTATATGCTGGAAGCCAAAATGGTATGCGCCGTGCATCAGAGGTCTTCCGTGGACAATCTTTCTATGGAGAAATATGCCTTCAAACAGTTTATCGAAGTAAAATAGCCGCAATAGCAGAGAATATGTAAAATAAAGAGGGAAGGGAGTAGCTATCCCGCAGGCTTTTCCTACGAAGCCGCCCTCTTTTTAATATATAAAATTTTAGTAGGAAGAAAGTAGGAATTATGGGTTATATATATTTAATAACAAATTTAATAAACAATAAAAAATATATAGGGAAAACTTCAAGAAAACCTAATTTAAGATGGAATGAACATAAATGCAATGCCTTTTATGAAAATTATAATTTTCCATTATATAAAGCTATGAAAAAATATGGGATTGAAAATTTTAAATTTGAAGTTATTGAAGATAATATTCCTTTAAAAGAATTAAATAAAAGAGAAGAATATTGGATTAATTATTATAATACTTATAACGGAGCTGGCTATAATGCAACTAAAGGTGGCGATGGAATTTCTTTTTATGATTATCAAGAAATAAGTAAAAAATATTTAGAATTAAAGAATATTAATTTAACTGCAAAATTTTTTAAATGTGATCATGGAACTGTTATAGAAGCTCTTAAAACATGCAATATAGATACTGGATATAGAAAAAAAGTTTATCAAATAGATAAACAAACAAATGAAATTATTAATGAATTTGATTCTATTAATGAAGCTGCTAGACAAGTTTTTAATGATGTAGAAAAAAGTAAGAATATTAGTTCTGCATGCAGACAAAAAATAAAATCTGCTTATGGATATAAATGGGCTTACAAAATAGAGCAATGAAATTGCAGAATTGATGTAAAAGAAGGGATTTAATCCCTTCTTTTATTTTTTAAGAGAGGTGGTCTTTAAATGAGCATAAAAGATTTTTATTACATAAGAAAAATAAAACGAGAAAAGAAAAGAATGAGATATAAAGAATTACTATGGTCTCAATTAAAACCAATACAAAAAAGAGATAATGAAATAGATAAAGAAAAAGAAGAATTAAAAATTGATAAAATAGAAAAACAAAAAGTAACTTGGAGTAAAGCTTTATTATTATTCTTATTTATTAACTGTACTATATTAGAATTATTTACAGGTTGGGTAACTATCCAATCTTTTTCTTTAGCATATGCAATCGGAATAATGCCTGACTTCACACCATTAATTACTTTACTTGGTTCTATTATAGGACAAACAATATCTTATGGTGTCTATTGTAGTAAAGCTAAAGCAGAAAATACTTCTAATGGTTTAATATATGAAGCAGCTATGTATCAAATGAGACAAGATGAAAATAATGAGGAGGGCGTAGGATGACACAGCAAGAAGAATTTATTGAAAAGATTGCGCCTTTACATCAAAAGTATGCAAAAAAATATGGATTTAAAATAGTATCTGCAGGAATCGCTCAGGCCTGTCTAGAAAGTGGATATGGAACTGGAGTTTATAATGATAATAGAAACAAGGTTAGGAATCCTTATACTGGAGAATGGAGACATAATTACTTTGGGTTAAAATATCGCCCTAATCGCGTTAATTGTAATTGTGGTTACTTTTCTTCTTCTGGAACAGAACAATTAGCAGATGGTAGCTATATTCCAACGACAACAGATTGGTATAAATTTGAAACTCTTGAAAAGGGAATTGAAGGATACTATCAATTTATTAATATTTCAAATTATGCTAAAGTTAAAGAGGCAAAAGATCCTTTAACTTATTTACAAGAAATAAAAAATGCGGGATATGCTACAAGTTTAGATTATGTTAAAAATGTATATGCAGTAGTGCAAAAATGGAATTTAACAAAATATGACACAATAGAAAAAGAAGAAAATACCAATAATAATAATAATAATAATAATAATAATAATATAAATATTATTAAACAAATAAACTTACATAATACAACTGTAAAACCCAATAGAAAGATAGAGTTTATAGTTTTACATTATACTGCGGGAACCTCAAGCTCCCAAGGATCAGCGAAAGGAGTCGCTAGCTATTTCTCAAGAACTCCTAACCAAGCTTCCGCAGATTTTATTGTAGATGATAATGATATAGTACAATATAATCCAGATCCTGATAATTATTATTGCTGGGCAGTAGGCGGGAAGCAGTATCCTACTAAATCAAATAGTTTAAGTGCTAAATATTATGGTGTTTGTACTAATAAAAATTCTATTAGTATAGAAATGTGTAGTCGAAAGAAAAATGTAACTACTCTAAATGCTAGTGATGATGATTGGTATTTAACTGATAGCACAGTAAATAATGCAGTTATTTTAACTAAATATTTAATGAAAAAATATAATATAAATGCAAATCATGTTATTATGCACAGTATGGTGAATGGAAAATGGTGTCCTCAACCTTGGGCAAAGAATGAAGCAGCCCTTAGCGGATGGTATGATTTCTTAAAAAAGATAGGTGCGGCGGTCCAGCCTTCGCAATCTTTGGTTCCAGCACCGGCGCCCGCAAAAGTACCATATATAGTAAGAATAGTTGCAGATAATTTAAATATTAGATCAGGCCCCGGTGTATCTTATTCTATTGTAGGAACAATAAGAGATAGGGGATTATATACTATTATAGATGAAGAAAATGGTTGGGGTAAATTGAAATCAGGCGCAGGATGGATTAGTCTAAAATACACAACTCCAAAAAACTAATGTCGGGGAACAGGTGACTGTTCCCCTTTTTTCTTTTTTTCTGAAATCATTTTTAATCACTCTTGAATTTTTACGTTTTTTATGTTTTAATTTAACTAGAACTCAGAAGAAATATCGTTTCGAAGATAAAAAGTTGACTTTTAAAAAAATTTATGATATAATATTTATATATGAAAAATAGAAAGGAAAAAATATGGGTAAATTATACACAGATGATTCAATTCAATCATTATCACCATTAGCATTTACTCGTCTTAGACCTGGAGTTTATTGTGGTAGTACTGAATATAGTACACAGTTACTTATAGAAATAGTATCTAATGCAATAGATGAATGGTCTGCGGGGCATGGCAATGTAATCAATGTAGATTATCAAGATGATGGTACTTGTAGAGTAGAAGATTTTGGTCAGGGCTTTCCTGTTAATGTAATACGTGAAGATGGTGAAACTGTTCTTCAGGCTTCTTTTGATGTATTAAATACTTCAGGTAAATTTACAGATGATGGAGTTTATGAAGGAACTGCACTAGGCCTTAATGGTATTGGTAGTAAGCTTACAAACTTCCTTAGTTCAAGACTTATAGTAAATACATACAGAGATGGACAAGTAGAACGTATCGCTTTTGTTGATGGTATCTTTCATAAAAGAGATATAGGAAAACAAGGAGATGCTCATACTGGTACTATTGTAGAATGGACTCCAGATCCACAGTTTTTTACGCATCCTCAAATTGATATTGATAGAATTAAAAAGTTATTTCATGTATTAACTTGCCTTTGTAAAGGATTAACTATTAATCTTACTCATAATGGTAAAGATTTAATAGTATATCATTCAAAAAATGGTTTAAATGATTTAATTGATGATATAATTAAAGATAATGAAATAATTAATAATAGATTAAATATTAATTTTGTAGATGGCAAGAATAAATTAGATTTTGTTTTAACATATACAACTAATTATTCTTTAAATATGACATCATATGTCAATAATGGTGAAACAGATAGCGGCCCTCATATAACGCAGATTAAGTCAACTATAACTAGAGAGTTTAATAAATTCTTTAAAGATAAAGGATGGCTTAAAGATAAAGATGCTAACCTTGAAGGTACAGATATACAAGAGGGAATGTTAGTAGCATTTAACATAACCGCATCTGGGGTATCATATGATGCACAGACTAAATCAAGAATTGTTAAACTAGATATGGCACCATTTGTTCCTGTTATATCAGAAAATATACAAAGCTGGTTGACATATAATGAAAAAGATATTAAGATAATTTTTGATAAATGTATCAGTGCGCGGAAGGCGCGGGAAGCCGCTAAAAAAGCGAGAGATGCAGCCCGCGAAACTGAAAAGAAAAAGAAAGAAAAAGTCTTAAAGTTTGATAGTAAACTTGCAGATTGTTATTCTAAAGACAGGTCTAAATGTGAAATATATATTACAGAGGGCGATTCTGCTTCAGGAAACATTAAACTGGCTAGAGATAATGCTACACAAGCTGTGTTGCCTGTACGCGGTAAGATATTGAACTGCCAGAAGGCAACATTAGCACAGATACAAAAAAATGCAGAGATTATGACAATGATTGAAGCATTTGGTTTAAGAATAGATCCGAAGTCAATGAAAGTAACCTATGACAAGTCAGATCTCCGTTATGGCAAGATCATTATCATGTCTGATGCAGATGTTGATGGTGCTCATATCAAGAACCTGTTTTACACATTCATCTGGAACTTCTGTCCAGACCTAATTAAAGATGGATATGTTTATGCAGGTGTTCCTCCACTTTATAAGATAACAGTTGGCAAAGAATATAAATATCTTAAAAATGATGAAGAACTTGAAGCATTCCGTAAAACACATGAAGGCAAAAAATATCTAGTTAATAGACTTAAAGGATTGGGTGAAATGTCCGTTGAAGAGACAGAAGAAACGCTAACTGATCCTAATAATAGAATTATTAAACAGATAACTATTGATGATGCTAAAACTGCAGATGTATTATTTGAACAATTAATGGGAAACGGTGTAGTAGCAAGAAAGAATTATATTAAAGAACATAGTCAGGAGGCCACCTATAATGCAGAATGATGTTAAACAAGAACTAGGTCAAAATTTTATAGAGTACGCCGTTGCTGTAAATACCGACAGAGCCCTGCCCGATGCAAAGTCAGGGCTAAAACCTGTTGCTAAAAGGATACTTTGGAGTGCTTTTGAGAAAGGTTATACGTTCTCAAAACCTCATGTAAAATCTGCACGTATAGTAGGAGATACCATGGCCTCGTATCATCCGCACGGAGACTCGTCTATATATGGTGCGATGGTTAGACTTTCTCAGCCTTGGGTTTTGCGTTATCCTCTTATCGACTGGCATGGAAGTAATGGTAACCAGATGGGTGATGGACCGGCTGCCGCACGTTACACGGAAGCAAGATTAAGTAAATTGGCGGAAGATGGTCTTCTTCAAGGAATGAAAAAGAAAAATGTAGATTTTATTCCTAACTATGATGAAACACTTGAAGAGCCTATCACTCTTCCCGCAATTTTTCCTAACCTTTTATGTAATCCAAACACAGGTATTGGAGTTGCAATGGCATGTAACTGGCTCCCGCATAATTTAAATGAGGTAGCACAAGCTATATATGATTATATAGAAGGGAAAGATCCTACATTACCTGGTCCTGACTTCCCAACAGGTGGAATTATAATAAATAAAAATGATATTCCTATCATAATGAGAACTGGACATGGTTCAGTTAAGGTTAGAGGTAAATATAAGGTAGAAAAAAATAACCTTGTATTCTATGAAATTCCTTTTGGAGAAACAGTAGAAGGAATACTTAGTCAAATAGGTGAGATATGTGATGCTAAAGAAATAGATGGTATTTCTGAAATAAGAGATGAAAGTAATAAAAAGGGTATTCGTATTGTTATAGAATGTAATAAAACAACAAACCCTGAAACTATTGTAAATAAATTATTTGCTAAAACAAATTTACAAACTTCTATTTCTTATAATCAGGTAGCATTGTTAGATAAAACTCCAACAGAGTTAAATCTTAAACAATGTATTGAAATATATCTTAATCATAATATAGATTGTTTAAAAAGAGAAGTTAATTTTGATTTAACAAAAGCAAGAGAAAGATTGCACATAATTGAAGGTTTATTAATTGCTCTTGAAGATATTGATAATGTAATTCAATTAATAAAGCAATCTGATAGTTCGGCAGTTGCTAAAGATAACTTAATTAAAAAATATAATTTATCTGAAGTGCAGGCTAAAGCTATTCTTGCTATGAGATTATCAAGTTTAGCAAAACTTGAAAAAATTGAATTACAGAATGAAAAGAATTCTTTATTAGATGATATAGCTGATTATGAAACTCTTTTGGCTTCTGAAGATTTACAAAAGAAAGAAGTGAAAAGAAGACTTGAAGAAATAGTAAAGAAGTATGGGGACAAGAGAAGAACAGATTTAATGCAAATTGAAATTCCTAAAGAGGAAAAAGAAATTGCAGAGGTTGTTCCCATAGATGTAGTTGTAGTTACAACTCAGTCTGGTTTAATTAAGAAAATTCCTGTATCTAGTTTTAAAGTTCAGAAACGTGGCGGGAAGGGCATTAAGTCAGAAGATGATGCAATTATGTCTACTATAAAGACAAACACAGTTGATTATATGATGTTCTTCACCGATACGGGAAAAATGTATCGTACTGTAGTAGATAATATTCCAGATGGATCTAATACAACTAAAGGTGTTCATATTAATAATTTAGTTAAGTTAGAACCTAATGAAAAGATTATTGCAGTTACTTCTTTACATAGACAGAAACTTCCTCAGTTTGCTATATTTATAACTAAACAAGGAATTATAAAAAAGAGTTATTTAAGTGAATATCTTGGTGCAAAGAAAAATGCGGGAATCGCAGCACTTAAACTTAAAGATGGAGATTCTGTAGCTAAAGTATCATTCCAAGATGATGAAGATATTATTATTATCACTAAAAATGGTATGAGTATTAAATTTAGTACTAAAGAAATCAGTCCTATTGGTAGAACTGCAACTGGAGTAGCAGGTATTAAACTAAATGAAGGTGATGAAGTTGTAGCTGCATTACCCGTACATAAAGATACTGATACCGTAGGAATCTTTACTTCAGATGGAATGGGTAAGAAAGTAGCATTAAAGGACTTCCCGCTTCAGGGCAGAGGAGGAAAAGGTACTTCTTGTTATAAACTTAATTCTGGAACAAATGTTGCGGGAGCTGCAATGTTGTCTGATGAAGATAATATACTTGCTAGTGGCAATAAAACTTCAATATGTTTTTCAGCTAAAGAAGTTCCTTTAGTTACAAAGATGGCTTTAGGAAACATTATAATAAAAGGTAATAAAGTATTATCTATATGTAAAGTATGATTGGGCGGGAGGCAATAGTCTCCCGCTTGTTTTTTATAAAAAAATATGATATAATATTTATATAAGATAAAAAGAAAGGAAAAGTATGTCATCAGAAATTAATAGAATAAAAGAATTAATATCTAAATTAAATGAATATACAAAAGCATATGATGAAGGTCAACCGAAAATATCTGATAAAAAATATGATGATCTTTATTTTGAGTTAGAGCAATTAGAACAGATATCTGGTATAACTTATCCTAATTCCCCTACTCAAAAAATTAATTTTGAAACTGTTTCAGAATTAAATAAAGTAAAACACAATCATTATATGCTTTCTCTTGGCAAGACAAAAAATGTTGATGATTTACGTTCTTTTGTTAATGGACAGGAATGGTGCGCCATGTTTAAAATGGATGGGCTAACTTGTTCACTCCGATATTTAGATGGAAAGTTGGTTTCAGCTGAAACAAGAGGAAATGGTATAGAGGGAGAAGATATAACTCATAATGCTTTGGTTATAAATAATATTCCTAAAACTATTCCAACAACAGAAGAGATTATCGTTGATGGTGAAATAATTTGTGATTATGAAAGTTTTAAGGAATTTGAAGGTCAGTATGCAAATCCTAGAAACTTCGCGGCAGGTAGTATAAGACAGTTATCTAGCAAAGAAGCCGCCTCCCGCAAGTTATCATTTATAGCATGGGATTTAATTAAAGGATGTGAAGATATTGATTTCTTCTTTTGGAGATTAGAAAAACTTGATGATTGGGGTTTTGTAACAGTCCCTAGAGTTGGTGATGCAGAAACAGTAAAAGATGCTATTGAAACATTAGATAATATGAGGGTAGAAAAGCCTTATGGTTGCTATCCTATTGATGGATATGTATTTAGGTTTCAATCACAAAAGTTCTATAATCAGTTAGGAAATACCGAACATCATTTCCGTGGAGCCATGGCTTATAAATTCTATGACGAGGATTATGAAACAGAACTTCTTGATATAAAATGGTCTATGGGTAGAACAGGTGTTCTTACTCCCGTAGCAATATTTAAGCCTATTGATATAGATGGAACTATTATAGAACGAGCTTCTTTGCATAATTTATCTATCTTAAGAGATACTTTAGGTAGATTCCCAGATAAAAATCAAAAAGTTTGGGTAGCAAAAATGAATATGATAATTCCGCAGATAACAAGAGCAGAAAAGAATGATATCCCGCATGACCATATTTTACAAAATGGAATGTGTATTGATTGTCCTGTTTGCGGGAAGCCTACTGAAATAGTAGAATCAGAATCGGGAGTTCTAAATATTGTATGTACTAATCCTGAATGTGAAGGTAAATTGGTTAATCGTTTAGATCATTTTTGTGGTAAAAAAGGTCTGGATATAAAAGGTTTATCTGTTAAGACTTTAGAAAAATTAGTAGAATGGAATTGGATAAATGAACTTGCAGACATATTTAAACTTGATAGGTATAGAATTGAATGGGTTTCAAAAACAGGTTTTGGAGAAGCTTCAGTTGGAAAAATCTTATCAGCAATTACATCCGCTAGAACTTCGACGCCGCTTGAATCATTCATATCGGCAATCGGTATACCGCTTGTTGGAAGAACTATATCCAAAGAAATAGTAAAATATTATCCTACTTGGGAAGAATTTAGATCAGCAGTAGGTGGTGATTGGACAGAGTTTGAAGGTTTTGGTCCAGAAATAAGTAAAGCTATTAATAATTTTGACTATACAGAAGCAGATGAAATTGCGGGAATGGTCGTTTTCGAGACTCCAGAGGTTCAGTCTGAAGTTCCTGCAGCTGCCGCAATTAAAGATAAAATATTCTGCATAACGGGAAAAGTAACATCATTTAAAAACCGTGATGAATTAAAAGCAGATATAGAGAAATATGGTGGTAAGGTAACAGGATCAGTAACATCTAAAACAAATTATCTTATTACCAATACTCCTGACAGCGGAACTCAGAAAAATCGTGATGCACAGAAGTTAGGAGTATCCATTATAACAGAAAATGAATATCTATCAATGAGACCTTAAGTATATAGTAATTGAAAAATTAAAAATTTTTTAGTATAATATATATATAATAAGGAGATAGATATGAGTAAAAAAATTATTAGTAATAATGCTAGAGAAATTGCTAATAAGATTTGGGCATTAGAACAAGAATGCCAAAAAGGAAAAAATATATCGAAAAATTTGAAAGAAATGCAAGATATAACTGAAAAACTTACTTTGCAGGATATACTTCTTATAGCTGACATATTAGAAGCAAGAGGTTGAAATTTTAAAAATTTTTTGATATAATATATAAAGAAAGTAAGATAATAAAAATCTATCTACTTTAAGAAACAATTAATTATTATTTATTTACAAAAGGAGATTTTATTTATGGCAAAGGCAGTAAGTGAGAAGTCGTTAACAGTATTGAATTATCTTAAGAGCATTGGCGATGCTAACGTAACAGCAGCTGATATCGCTGAAGCACTCGGTATGGAGAAGAAGACAGTTGATGGTGTTGTAACAGCTGGTCTTATAAGGAACAAGGGTCTCGCTGAGAGAATTCCTGCTACAATCGAGATTACTGATGAAGAGGGTAATCCTAAGACTAAGGATGTTAAGTTCATCAAGGCTACAGATGCTGGTCTTGCATACGATCATGAGGCAGCTCTCGCAGAGGATGCAGCAGCAAAGGCAGCTGAGTAATTATAAACATAATTTAATATGAAAAATAATTTAAGGGAGAGCTACACAAACTCTCCCTTATTTTACAAGAGATAAAAGGAGAGATATGCTAATAGTAAGTATTATTCTGATTATTATTAGCATAATGCTAATAATTTATAGTATTTATTCTATGAAACATATTCATAAAATAAATACTGATATTGATATAGAAAACCATAAACTTGAAGAAGAATATAATAATTTAAAGCAAGAACTCTTTAATAAAAAATCTGATTTAATAAACAAACAAAAAGAATTATTAAGTTATGAAGAACAATTAAAAAAAGTTCAAGAAAATATAACTAAATCAATAAATAATCGTGAAGAATTATCTAAAAAGGCTTTTGAAAATTATTGTCAGGTTCTTGAAAAAAATTATGAGGAAAAAGAACAAGAATATGATATGTATGAAGCATCTTTAAGTACAGCTTATTCTAATCTTCAACTTAAGCTCATAAAAGAATTAGACGAGGCTAAAGCAGAATTAGCCAGTATTGAAGCTACACGGGCCGCCGCCATTCAAGCACAAATAAAAGAAAAGGAAATTGAAGAACAACTTTCTTTCTATTGTTTAACGGTTAGTGATAATGATTTAAAAGATATTAGTGTTTTAGAGTCAATAAAACCTAAATTATTTAATCCTAGAATATTAAGTATGTTAATATGGAAAACTTTTTATCAGAAACCTATGACTGATTTATGTAATCAAATTATAGGAACTGATATTAAAACTGGGATATATAAAATTACTAATCAAAAAACAAAAGAGTGCTATATAGGACAGGCAGTTGATCTAGCTACAAGATGGAAAACTCATGCTAAGTGCGGATTGGGGATAGATACTCCATCTGGAAATTTATTATATAAAGCTATGCAAGATTATGGTATCTGGAACTTCTCTTGGGAAGTTTTGGAATTTTGTCCAAGAGAGAAATTGGATGAAAAAGAAAATTATTATATACAGTTATATCAATCAAAAGATTATGGATATAATAGTAATAAAGGAATAACAAAAAAGGAATAGATAGATGAAGAAATTAGATATTTTTACTTTTGATTTAAATGATTTAACAGGCGCATTAAATGATAATGTTAAAGAAGATATTAAAACTTTTGAAGATATTATTAATTTAGACGCTGCTCTTGATAGAGAAATATTTTTAGGTGATATTGATCTTGGAACTGGCTGTTCTATTGATGGTTACATTCGTTTTTGGAATGCAGTAGATGATAGAAATGGCACTCCAATAGAAGAGAGGAAGCCTATTAAGATTTATATTGATTCTGCGGGAGGCTCTTTAACAGATACATTTACTATTGTGGATGCTATAAAAATGTCAAAGACTCCTATATGGACAATTTGTTGCGGAACTGCTTATAGCGGAGGATTTTTCAGTTTTATAAGTGGACATGTACGCATTGCGTATCCACATTCTTCTTTCCTTTTCCATGAAGGAAGCACTACAAATGGAGGAACCGCTAGTCAGTTTGAAAACTATACCGCATTTTATAAGCGTCAGTTGGATTCTTTAAAGGATCTCGTCGTAAATAATAGTAACATTACAGAAGAAGAATATCTTAGAATTAAGAAAGAAGATATATGGTATGATGCTAAAGATGGTATAGAAAAAGGTTTTGTTGATAAAATTGCGGAGGAATTTATTTCGTGAAATTTGAAAGGACAGCAACATATAACTGGGATAATGCATTTCATGGTCTTCGTCATCCTATGGAAAGCTATGACCGTGGAGATACAATGTGGTATGAAGATACTATAGAAAATGAATATAAATGTTGTAATCAAGCTCTCGAAGTAAATTGTGATGATGCTATGTTCTTTGGAATAGGTCCTAATGATATGGATTTAGCTCAAAGAATGATAAAAGCAGGCACCCCTAATGATAAATTTCTTCGTCAAATATTTGTATCAGTAGATATAACGGCTCCACTCTATTGGTGGAAAGAAATGGATACTTATAAAGTTGGAACTACTGCTAATAGTACTTCTACTATGCACAAACTTGCGAGTACACCAATTACTATTGATTGTTTTGAAACTGATGATTATCAGCCTGATTTGATTTTTGAAACTGGTATTGATGATCATGGAGATAACCCTTGGTCTTATGAGTGTGTCTTAAAAGATTATATTGGAGAATCTGAAAATAAAGTTTATTTTTCAGAAACTTTAATTGGTATGCTTGAAAGTCTTCGTCAAAAATATCTCGAAACAAAAGACATAAGATATTGGAAAGAGCTTATTCGTTGGCTTCCTGAGTCATGGCTTCAGACTAGAACATGGACAGCTAATTATGCCGTCCTCCGCAACATCATACACTGGCGATCAACACATCGTTTAACAGAATGGCATCAATTTGTAGAATGGTGTCACACTTTACCATATAGTGAAGAATTATTATTTTATGAAAATAGACCAGAATAATAATAATGAAAGACATTATACTATATATTGTCATAGAAATATCATAAATAATAAAGCATATATTGGACAGACAGGAGCTGTTCCTTATACTCGAAGATGGTCTGGTCATGGAGTATCTGGCTCTCCTTATCAAAACTGTCCTCATTTTCAAAAAGCGATTATAAAATATGGTTGGAATAATTTTGAACATTTTGTTTTAAAAGATAACTTAACTTTAGAAGAGGCTAATGAATATGAAGAAATTTTAATAGCCTTATATAATACTACAAATCCTGAATTTGGATATAATATAGCAAAAGGTGGTTTAAATACAATTCATTCTGAAGAAACTCGCAGAAAAATTAGCGAACATCATGCAGATTTTTCTGGTAATAAGCACCCTATGTGGGGTAGACATCATTCAGAAGAATCTAAAGAGAAAATGCGGCAAGCTGCATTAAGAAGAGAAGTTTCAGAAGAAACTAAACAAAAAATTAGTAAAGCTACTAAGGGAGCTAATAATCCTAGAGCAAAAACTGTATTATGTATTGAAACAAATGAAATTTTTACAACTGTAAAAGAAGCTAGTCAAAAATATAAAATAGATAATTCAAGTATTTGTAAAGTTTGTAATGGTAAACAAAAAACTGCTGGAGGTTATCATTGGGAGTATCTTTAAATAAGTTGTCAGAGTGGAAGCAATTTATTGACTGGTGCGAAACACTTCCATACAGTGAACAACTTCTTTTATTTGAAAATTAAAAAAAATTATGATATAATAATATAAGAATAAAAAATATATAATAATTTTTAAGATTGGAGAATAAAATGACAAAGAAAGAAACATTTATTAATGAAGTTTTAAGTTTAACAGGTAATGCACCAGAAAAGGTTTTTTCTCCAGATGCTCTTGATTATTGGAATAGTCTTAATTCTGCATCTAGTGAGAAACCTAAATTTACAGAAATTGGTAAAACTACTCTCCGCTTTATGAAGGAGAATAAAGATACTTATAATAATATATTTAAATCAAAAGAAATTGGAGAGGCTTTGGGGATTAGTTCAAGAAGTATCTCAGGAGGAATGAAGAAACTTGTTAATGATGGTTATGTTGAAAAGATGGGAGATAGTCCTATAACATACGCAATTACTTCTCTTGGTCTTGAAGCTGACCTTGAAGAATCCAAAGATTGATTTTTAAAAAATTTTATGATATAATATTAATATAAGTAAAATTTTATATAAAATATGAAAGGAAAAGAATAATGAGAAAAGCATTAAACAGAGCAAGAATTGAAGGAAGAGTTTATGACAGTACACTTGCAGTAAAGACAGTTCAGAATAGGGAGTCACAGAACTTTGGTAAGGAGTTTATTAATGGTACTCTTGATATTGCAACTGATGATGATTGCATGAACATTGTTCAGGTAAATTTCACATATGTAACTGAAACAACTGCAAAGGGCAATAAGAATAATACTTATGTTGCTTTGAAGAAGATTATTGATGATAATAAGACAGTCCTCAGTATTGGTAAGGATAATGCAACAATCGTAAGAGTTGATACAGCTCTTGGTCTTAATGACTTCTACACAAACAGAAATGGTGAAGAGACTCTTGTATCAGCAAAGAGAAATGAGGGTGGTTTTGTAACAATTCTTAATTCTCTTGGAACAGATGCTCATAATACTTTTGAATGTGATATGCTTATCAATGGCACAAAGTATGTTGAAGCAGATGAAGAGAAGAATATTCCTGCAGATTACCTTGTAGTTAAAGGTGCGGTATTTGCATTTAATGGAAGAATTCTTCCTGTAGAGTTTGTTGTTAAGAGTGAAGGTGGTATTAAGTATTTTGAGTCACTTGATGCTTCTCCTCAGAATCTTGTATTCACAAAAGTTTGGGGAAATATCAATAGCCAGACAATAGTTCGTAAGGTTGAGGAAGAATCAGCATTTGGTGAGCCTTCAGTAAAAGAATATACAAGAACTGTTCGTGAATGGGTTATTACAGGAACATCTAAGCCTGATGCAGTTTATGAAATCGGTGATGCAGAGAATGGTATCACAGAGGAAGAGATAAAGAAGGCTATGGCTGATAGAGAAGTATATCTTGCAGATGTTAAGAAGAGAGCAGATGAATGGAGAGCTTCTCAGGCAAACAGTGAGTCAGTAGCACCTGCAACTGCAGCAGCTGGAGCATTTAATTTTTAATTTGAATAAATAAAAGACCTAGTATTAAGGGGAGTATTAATACTCCCCTAATATTTTTAAATAAAATAAAAGATTTATAGGTCTGCTGGGGCGCAGACGACCGTGCGCCCAAAACGAAAAAGTGATTAGGATTTTTTTAAAGCGAAATTTAGTTTAAAGGAGAAAAATATAAAATGGCAGATATAAATTTATTAGATATAACTCCTCATCAGGTTAGTCGTAATATGCGCGGATATTCAGTTTTCTTTTATGGAGAACCTAAGTCTGGTAAAACTACAACGGCATCAAAGTTCCCTAAACATCTTATTTTAGCATTTGAAAAAGGTTATTCAGCTATACCAGGCGCTATGGCTCAGCCTATCAACTCATGGAGTGAGTTTAGAAAAGTCCTTCGTCAGTTAAAGGATGAAAAAGTTCAGGCAAAGTTTGAAACAATTATAATCGATACGGCTGATATTGCATATGATTACTGTGAAAAGTATATATGTGCAAATAATAATGTAGATACAATAGGCGACATTGGGTACGGTAAAGGATATACAATGGTAGGGAAGGAGTTTGATGAAGCCCTCCGTTCTATTGTTCAGATGAATTATGGTCTTGTATTAATAAGTCATTCACAGGATAAGACTTTTACAGACGAGAATGGTAAGGAATTTAATCAGATAATTCCTACACTTGGAACCAGACCTAGAAATATTGTATCTCGTATGTGTGATATAATTGGTTATTCTCGTGCAGTACAGGATGCAGAAGGTAATACTTCTACTAAGTTGTTTATGCGTGGAACACCTAGATATGTAGCGGGCTCCCGTTTTAAATATACTCCTGATTATATTGACTTTACATATACAGATTTAGTAAAGGCAATTAGTGATGCTATTGATAAACAGATGGCGGAGGATGGTTCTGAATTCTTTACAGAAGAGCAGAATAATCTTTATGTAGATACAGTTAAGGATCTTGATTTTGATGAATTAATGAAAGAATTTAGTAATATAATTGCTAATATCCCTGGTTCATCTGATGTTAGCGCAGAAACAGAAGAGGGCATTAAATTCAGAGATTATTGGCAGCCTAGAATTACCCAGACGATTGAGTCCTACCTTGGCAAGGGTAAGAAAATGAAAGATGTAACAAGAGATCAGGTTGAGGCTGTTGATTTAATAATAAGTGATTTAAAAGATATGGTTAAAGCTTAAGAATAATTAGGCGGGAGGTAGGTGCTTCCCGCTTGATTTTTTTATAAAATTATGATATAATATTTATAGAGAATATTAAGAAAGGAATTAATTTATGGCTCATTGTGTAAAATGTTCTATATGCGGTGTAACTTTTGATCGCGACAAGATACAAGCGGTAAAAACCGGCGCCCGCAGATACGCTCATGCCACTTGTGATCCAAATAATAAAGATTTAGTTCCTTTATTAACAAAAGAAGAAGATCCAGATTTAACTAAATTAAAAGAATACATTAATGAACTTTATGGGCGGGAAGCCAACTGGGCATTAATAAATAAACAAATAAAAACTTATACTACTGAAAATAAATATTCTTATTCAGGAATATTGAAAAGTTTAGTGTATTTTTATAAAATAAAAGGTAATTCCATAGATAAATCAAATGGTGGAATTGGAATTGTGCCTTTTACTTATCAAGCTGCTTATGACTATTATTATAGTTTATTCATAGCGCAAGCACAAAACCAACAAAAAGATGTGAAGGGGATAACTTCTAAAATTAAAGAAATAACTATCCCTCTCCCGCAAATAAGAATAACGAAAAGATTTTTTAATTTAGATGATGAGGTAGATGATGAATAAAACTTCTTATGTAGATATATCAGCATTAACAAATGTAATTGGAAATGTATTTAATAATCCTAAATTATTAAGTGCGCCAGACAAATATTTCTTTGCAGAAGAAGATTTTGTTGATGATTTTCATAAAATAGTATTTGGTGCTATGTTTAACTTACATCAGTTAGGCGTTAAAGAAATAACATTGAATGCAATTAATGATTATCTTTCATCTCGTCCTAAAAAGAAAGCTATTTATGAAAATAATAAAGGAACAGAATATATTTTAAAGTGTTCCGAATCTTCAAGTATAAATACTTTTGATTATTATTACAATAGAATGAAGAAAATGACTCTTCTTCGTACTTATCAGAATGTTGCGGGAATGGATTTATCTTGGCTTTATGACCCCGATAATATTTTTGATAGTAAGAAGAAGCAGGAACAGGAAGAATGGCTTGATAATGCCAGTCTTATGGACATAGCAAATCTTATTGATGATAAGATTATTGAAATAAAAGCACAGTGTATTGATAACTCTTTGGTGTGCGGGGTGCAGGCTGGAGAAGGAATTGACCAGTTACTAGAGTCATTAAAGGAAACACCTGAAATAGGGTATCCTTTATATGGAACCTATGTTAATACGGTAGTGCGCGGGGCTCGCCTTAAAAAGTTTTATCTAAGGTCTGCCGCAACAGGTGTAGGTAAAAGTAGAGCGATTGCCGCAGACGTATGTTACATAGGTTGTTATCAAATGTATGATAATAAAGAGAATAAATGGATTAGCACAGGAAAAGCAGAGCCAGTAATGTATATAGCAACTGAGCAGGACTTATCTGAAGTGCAAACTATGATGGTAGCTTTTCTCTCTGGAGTTGATGAAGAGCATATTCTTACTGGAGAATACTTTGTTGGAGAGTGGGAAAGAGTTCAGAAAGCTGCACAATTAATTAAGCAAAGTCCAATTTATTTTGAGTCATTACCTGACTTTAGTTTAAAGGATATTGAGAATACCATTATCCGCGGTATCCGCGAACATGATGTAAAGTATATCTTTCTAGATTATATTCATACTTCAATGAAAATTCTTGAAGAAATAACCCAAAGATCTGGCGGGGTTAGGTTAAGAGAAGATAATGTATTATTTATGATTAGTATAAGACTTAAAGACTTGTGTAATCAGTATGGAGTATTTATATTATCTTCTACACAGTTAAATGCAGATTATGTTGAATCTGAAACACCTGATCAGAACTTGCTCAGAGGCGCAAAGTCTATAGCTGATAAAATTGATGTGGGTATGATAATGCTTGAGACTACTCAAAAAGATAGAGAAAGTCTACTTCCTATTGTTAATAAAGGTGGATTTGAAATGCCTGATATTAAAATATCCGTTTATAAAAATAGACGCGGAAGATGGAAAGGAATTTATCTTTGGGCAAAGGCAGACAGAGGAATTTGTAGAATTAATCCTATGTTTGTAACAAAATGGAACTATGAATTAGTTGAAATGGAAGATTTAAAGATTAAGATTGCTGATGAAAGTGCATTTTAATGTGTAGAGGATTAGTCCAATGTAATATTAAATTGATCCTGGTCTTCAAAAGGAGAAATATGAATAAATATATTTGTGAAAAATGTAAAAAAGAATATTCAGAAAAGTATTTTTATACTCATAAAAATAAAGAAAGAGATTTATTATGCAAAAAATGTAGAACAGAAGGAATTAATGATTTAACTCCTTCAACATTTTTACCTATTATGGAATATTTTGATATTCCATTTTGGAAAGAGCAATGGTATGCATTATTAGGCAAAGCTATAAAGAAAGCAACTGAAACTGGAGTATATTGTCAATATGGAGAAGATATTCCTATAACCATTTTTGGAAAATATTTAAGTACAATGAAACTTCGTGGCAATAAAAATTATCATTATGAAGATAGTAATTATTTAAATAGTTTTCATACAGAAAAAGAATATTTCTTTTGTTATACTGATGAACAGGGATATGGAATAGTTGAAGAAGAATGATTTAAAAATTAAGATTACTGATGAAAGTGTATTTTAATGAGATACGATTATGATAAGAACTATATTAAAGAAAACTTAACAACTGATCAGATAGAAGAATTATTGGTAGAATGGGGTGGTGAACCAACTCATTACAGAGATGCTATCGTCTCCCGCACAATCTGCCATAATCATTGTGGGTGCGGATCTCATAAATTATATTACTATCCTAATACCACTTTGTTCAAGTGCTATACTGATTGTGGAGGTGAGGCCTTTGATATTTTTGAACTGGCTAGAAAAGTTCTTAGTCGAGAACAGCCAAAAGCAAGAGAAGATTCAGATTGGAATCTCCCTGAAGCAATAGATTATATAGCTAGAAAATTTAACTTTTCTGCTAATGCTATTGTTGATGAAAATGAGCTTGAAATATCTGAAGATTTAACTTTATTTGAAAAATATGATAGAATTAAAGATATTAATATAAATAATCAGATTGTAGAACTAAAAGAGTATGAAGCTGATTTTCTTAAGTACCTCCCGCATCCAAGATTAGATATATGGATAAAAGAAGGAATTAAACAAGAAATAATGGATGATGCAGGAATCTGTTTTGATCCGAAGAATTATGGAATAGTAATTCCTCATTATGATATAAATAATAGATTAATAGGAATTAGAGAAAGAACTTTAGCACTAGATCAAGCTGAAAAATATGGTAAATATACACCAGCCAGGATTGGGCGGAAGATGTATAATCACCCATTATCATTTAATCTTTATAATTTAAATAAAAGCAAAGATAACATTAGACGAATGAAAAAAGCACTAGTCTTCGAGGGCGAAAAATCTAGCTTAAAGTATGCATCATATTTTGGTGCAGAGAATGATATTTCAGTTGCGATATGTGGAAGTTCATTTATAAATTATCAGGCTTGGCTCTTGATTAATCAAGGCGCTGAAGAAATAGTAATTTGTTTAGATAAACAGTTTAAAGAGCCGGGTGATAAAGAATTTGAAAAATTAGTTAAAAATTTAAAAAGTATTCATAATAAATATGGGAGATTTGTTACTTTATCTTTCATTTTTGATAAAGACAATTTATTAGGATATAAAGAATCTCCTGTCGATAGAGATAAAGAAACTTTTATTGAATTATATAAAAGGAGAGTGAATTTATATAAATGAAATATGAATTAATAAATATCCCAAATAGTAAATATAATGCTAAACAGCAAATTTTAATCAATAGAGGAATAAAAGAAACTGATTTAGTTCATTATATGAATTTAACAGATGCAGATATAAATGATCCAAAGTGTTTTGGAAGCGCTTTAATGCGAGAATCTGCAGAGTGTCTTTTATATCATTTAGATAAAGATCACACTATCTGTGTATTAGTTGATTGTGATTGTGATGGATATACATCTTCTGCAATTATGATAAACTATATATATGATTTAAAAGATACTAATTATGTCCAAAATAAAGTAGAATGGTTTTTACATGAAGGAAAACAACATGGACTTTCAGATGCTATGGATTGGATTGAAGCAATAGGGCCAGAACTTGTGATCATTCCTGATGCTGGAAGTAATGATGTAGAACAATTAAAAATATTAGAAAACAGAGGGATTGATGTAATAATACTTGATCACCATGAAGTAGAAGAAGAAAATTTTTGGTTTAAGTCGCATCCTCATTTATTATTAGTTAATAGTCAATGTTATCAATATCCAAATAAAGATTTATCTGGGGCTGGAGTGGTATATCAATTTTGTAGAATGGTTAGCCGCGTAAGAGGACTTGAAGATAAACATATTGAAGATTGGTATCTTGATTTGGTGGCATTAGGTCTTACTGGAGATATGATGAGTCTTAGATCATTTGAAACACGAAGACTAATATCGAAAGGACTAGATCCCACATGCATCCGTAATCCTTTTATATATGAAATGTGGCAAAAGAATATGTTTAAATTAGGAGAAAATCCTACATCTTGGGGTGCTACATTTTATATTGTTCCTCTTGTTAATGCAATAACAAGATCTGGTACAATAGATGAAAAAGAATTAATATTTGAATCTATGCTTAAATTCAAAGCATTTAATCAGATATTATCAAACAAAAGAGGACATAAGGTAGGAGAAACTGAAAGATTAGTTGATCAAGCTATTAGAACTTGTACTAATGTTAAAAATAGACAGACCAGGGCGGAAGATGCGGGAATCGAGTTAGTAAAAAATCTTATTGAAAAGAATAATATGATGGATCATAAGGTTTTACTCTTTCTCTTGGAGCCAGGACAAGTTCAGCCAGAAATTCGTGGTTTGATAGCTAATAAACTTATGGCTAGATACCAGCGTCCTTGTTGTATGTTAACCAAGGTAACTGATGACAAAGGAAAAATATCATATCAAGGTTCAGCTAGAGGATGTGATAAAGTAGGCGTAACTGAATTTAAAGATATATGTGCGGAGACCCAGGTGTGTGATTATACTGTCGGTCACCAAGGCGCCTTTGGTCTAGGTATTCCCGCAGATAAAATAAGCGCATTTCTAGATAGCACAGATAAACAACTAGCTAATATGGCATCAGAACCTGTTTATTATGTAGATTACATTTGGAATATGCGGGAAGCAGATCCTACTGCAATTATAGATATAGCTGATATGTCTTCATTCTGGGGCAAAGATATTGATGAAGCTTTAGTTGCAGTTTATGGAATTCAAATAACTAAAGAAATGCTTACAATGATGAAGTCTAATACAGTAAAGATAACTCTTCCTAATGGAGTAGCTATGATTAAATTCCGTATGCCAGATGAAGAATACAATCAGCTATATTCAGAAAATGGATATGTAGAAATAGATGCAATATGCAAATGTAATAAAAACTCATGGAATGGTAATATATCTGCTCAATTAATGATTGAAAATTATGCTATAACAGGAAAATGTGGTTATGTATTTTAATATAAAGCGGAAGATAAAAATCTTCCGCTTGAATTTTTTAAAAAAATATGATATAATATTATTATAAGAAAAAAGGTAAATTGGAGATAATAATGGAATTAACAACAAAGCAACAGCAAGGACTTGATGCAGTTTTAACTAAATATAGAAATCATCAGAAGTACGCCGTGATTTCAGGATATGCAGGTACAGGTAAGTCTACCCTAGTTCGTTTTATCATTGAAGCTCTTGATGTAGAAGAAGATAAAGTAGCCTATGCAACATTCACTGGCAAAGCCGCAGAAGTCCTCCGCAAGAAAGGTAATAAAAATGCTATGACACTTCATAGACTACTCTATGATTCCTTTCCTAGACCAGGGGGCGGTTTTATCAGAAAACCAAAAATGAGTTTAGATTATACTATTATAGTAGTAGATGAGTGCTCAATGGTACCTAAGTCTATGATAGATATGCTACTGAAACATAAAGTCTTTGTTATCTTCTTAGGAGACCCCGGCCAGTTACCAATGATAGATAAGACTGAATCTCATGATCTTTTAGATCATCCTGATGTATTTCTTGACCAGATTATGCGGCAGGCCGCAGAGTCAGAGATTATTCAGCTAACTATGAAAATTCGTAATGGAGAGGAAATTCCTTTTAGTCAAGGTAAAGAAGTAATAGTTATACCTAAAAAGGAGTTAGTAACAGGTCATTTAACTTGGGCAGACTCTATTATATGTGCAACTAATGTAGTTCGTCATAATGTAAATTGTCAAATGAGAGAATTGCTTGGGTTTGAAGGTGATTTATGTGAAAATGAAAAATTATTAATAAAAAGAAACTATTGGGATGATATAAACGATGATGGAGATGCTCTTGTAAATGGTAGTATAGGTACTGTTAATAATGTATTTGAAAGTTTTATTCAAATTCCTAAATACATTAAAAATAATAGACACACAATTCCTACTATTATGGCAGAGTTTATACCTGAATCTGGATCTTCATTTGGTACTATAAATTTTGATAAAGATTTTTTATTAACAGAGCAAAGTTGTGTTGATTGGCGTGTTTCATATCAAATTGGAAAAATGCGCCAAAAACTTGGAGATATTCTTCCTCGTCAAGCTACATACGGGTATTGTTTAACTGGACATAGTGCCCAAGGAAGTCAATGGTCAAAAGTGCTAGTTATAGAAGAAAACTTTCCATTCGATCGTGAAGAACATAAGCGCTGGCTATATACGTGCTGTACTAGACCTGAAGAAAAACTTGTATTAATAAGATAATAAAAAATTTAATAAAAACTGGACAATCTATAATAATTTACTCGCCATTCTATTTATATATAATAGAAATAAATAGAAAAGGAGAAAAATAATGAGTAAAGTAATTGATTTAACAGGACAAGATTTTGGATATTGGCATGTAATAGAAAGAACTAATAATAGTCCGAGAGGAGAAGCTTATTGGCTATGTAAATGTTCAAAATGTGGGAAAATTAAATCAGTAAAAGGAAGTCATTTAAGAAAAGGAGTGACAACTCAATGTAAAGAATGTTCTTTTAAAGATATTCAACAAGCTAAAGTTTTAAATGAGCAAGGAAAAACATATGGTTTCCTTTATGTAGAAAGACGTGCGACAGAAGAAGAAAAACCAAGACATGATAGATCAGGAGCTTATTGGGTTTGCACTTGTAAAAATTGTGGAAAAGAAAATGTTATAATTTTTGGAGATTATTTACGAAATGGTAGTACTCAAAGCTGTGGATGTCTTAAAAGTATTCATGAAGCTAAAATAAGTTCTATGCTTGATATTATTTCTATAAAATATATTAAACAACAATCTTTTGAAGATTTAAAATCAAATATAAAAACTCCTTTATATTTTGATTTTGGGATTTATAATAATAATACTTTATTATATTTAATAGAATATGATGGAGATATTCATTTTAATTATAATAATAGAGGTTGGAATACAAAAGAAAATTTTGAAAAAAGAAGAGAATATGATTTAATAAAAAATAAATATTGTTTTGATAATAATATACCTCTCATTCGCATTCCTTATGATACAGAATATGATTTAAATGACCTTAAACTTGAAACGACAAGATTTTTATTAACCCCAGAAAATGAAAAAGAGTATTATGACTCAAGAAAATAAAGGAATATAAATATGAAAATAAATATTCTTTCAATAGATTTTATAGCATTTAGAGATGTTGTAGTTAACGATCTAAAATATAAATATATTATAATGAATGAAGAAACATTAAAAATACTTCAGCAAAATGGATACACCAAACCTTTATTGAAAAATAAAGATGTACCTTACTTTTATGGAGTTCCTATTGCTATTTGTAATAATTTAATAGTTGGACAAGTAGAATTAGTGAAGTAATAGCTATGAAACATTATATTATAAATGAAAAAAGATTATTAGAATTATTAGAAAAAGAAAATCAATTAAATGCTCTTGAATGTGCAGGTGTAGATAATTGGCCTGGATATTGGGAAGCTAAAGATCTTTATACAGATAATCAAGATGTTAGTTATGAAGATATGGCTTTAGAAGATTTAAAAAATGAATTTGAATACATGGAAACAGAGTACGAAGGAGAATTTTAAATTGGAAAAAGTAAAAAGAACAGAACGCGGTTGGGCTGGACATTTTATTTGTTCAAGAGATTGCGCCTTCCGCAGAAATACCCTTCTTGAATATAAAAATAAAAAATGGATTATTTCTACTGTAGGGTGCATGATAGCCAGAACTACAATAGAGCCATATCAGAAAGCTGGAGATTTAATAACTATTGGATCAGATAGATGGTACGAGACTATGGCTTTTGAAGCTAAAGAAAATGATATTTATCATGATGCTGATGTAAGTAAAGAAATTGAATTTAATAGTGAATGGGGTATCTGGGGTAAAACCTGGGAAGAAGTTATGGAAAAATATAATCAGCACCCAGATCTCGCGGCAAATGAAATGCATGAAAAAGTAGTTGAAGAATTAATGGAGAAAATTAAAAATGAAATATAGATTAATAGAAGAAAATAAATTAAGAAGATTAATTGAGGGAAATATGATATATGATGAACTTTGCGCTTGGGGAGTGGATAATTGGACTGGATTTGATGAAGTTAAATTTCCAGATATTGATGATATTGAAAAGGAATTAAATAAGTATAATGTAACAGAGGTAGAAGAATGATTAAATCATTATATCCAATATTTCAAAAATGGAGTGCAACAGGTTCAGTTTACATAATCTCAGATACTCATTTTGAAGATTTTGATTGTAAGCTGATGGATCCAAATTGGATTAGTCCAAGAGAACATATAGATAAAATAAAAGCCATAGTACATAGAAATGATACCTTAATTCATCTAGGCGATGTAGGTAACCCTATCTATCTTGATGAATTAAAATGTTATAAAGTTCTTATCACAGGTAATCATGATGTATTAAGTAAACTTGAATCTCACTTTGATGAGGTATATACTGGTCCTCTATTTATCGCGGACAGGATACTTCTTAGTCATGAGCCTATATTTGGACTTGAAAAATTTTGTATTAATATTCATGGTCATGATCACAGTAAGAATGCACCTGACTTTTATTTGACAGAAAAATGTGATAGAATAACACATTATAATTTAGCGGCTAATGTATATAAATTTGAAGTATTTAATCTTGGTAAAGCTATTAAAGAAGGCATATTAAGTAATACTCCAAATTATCATAGAAATACAATAGATAAAGCAACAGAGAGAAAAATTAAAAGAAAAGATTTTATAACAAATCCTTTTGAATTTAGAAATATTATTGATCCATTAAATCAATATCCTGATTTAATTACTGTTCCTATTCCTATTCCAGACCCATGTAAAGGATGTTATAATCATCCTTCTAATGGTGGTAATGGAATATGTAATTGTACGCTAGGAACACCTCAAGTGACTTGTTAAGGAGATAAAATGAGAGATCCTAATAGATTAGATAATTTTTATACAATATTATGTAAAGTGCATAAAGAGTCATTTCCAGATTTAAGATTTGGTCAGTTAATGTCAAACTTTTTTGGTTGGCTTGCAACAACAAAGCAGATAGATCTTTTCTTCCCTGAGGAAGATAAAATGGCTGACTATATTATAGAATATAGAGATAGTTTTAAAAGGAAACAAGTTTAATGCAGATATATACTTCATATTTTTATCAGATTAGAAATTTCACGCCTAATCTCATCCCCGTTTCTGTATGCCTATCAGATCCAGCTTGGTATAGACCGCCAGAAGGTAAAGAATACTATATAGACAAGAGAGGAATAGTGTGCGGGCTTCGGTATGAACCGCTTATAGTTCAGCAATATGGATCACATGGTTGTCCTTGTGAATCTCGACACCTGGCGCCCGCATGTCCAACAATGTTAGAATATGAAGAACTACTCAATGCTTTTGTTGATAAAGAAAAGACATTAAAAGCATTTGAATATTGTTGTAATAAATTTAATGCTGATACCATTGCTCTTATAGTTTATGAAGCGCCAACTAATCTTTGTAGTGAAAGATGGGCATTACAAAAATATTTTAATTGTAAAGAATGGAGTATCAATGTTAACAGAACTTGATTATAAATTAATTAAAAAAGAAGAAAAACGAGTTAAAACAAAATTAATTCCTATATCAAAATGTTCTATTAATGGAATGGATGATTTGTTTTTTAAATATAAATTATTAGAATTTACTATACATTTTTATGATTCTAGTCCTAGAGATAAAAAATGTGATACTTGCAAAGATGGCTTTTGTGATAAATGTTCTATATGGACAAAATATTATAATAGTGAAGAACAATTAAGTTTTAATAATTGGATTGACGTATTTGGCCCAGGTATATGGGGTATGAACCAAAAACAAAGTAATGAAATGGCAAAAGAATATTTTAAAGAAATAACTTCTGATAATGAATTTTTAACTAGAACATTTTATTACTATCCTAAAGAAAATGAACTTCATATTTTTTATTATAATAGGGATAGAGGCAGTATTGGAAAGTGTGACTATTGGTTTGTTTTTAAGCGGAAGAAGTGATCTTCCGCTTGATTTTTTATAAAAAATATGATATAATATTTATATATGATAAAAAGAAAAATAAATAAAATATTGGGCGGGATTAAATAATTTATTATCTACTAATCTGATATATAATAGATAAACAGATTATCAGATTGTTAGATAGGAGGAAATAACTATATGGCTTTAGCAGCTGAACTAAAAGGGAAAAGACAAGGAAAATTATTAATTAAAACAATAGTTCCAAAAGAATTGAGACCAACACAAACTCATGGAAATTATTGGTATTGTGATTGTGATTGTGGAACAAAAAATATAATGATTCCTGCAAGCTATCTTACGGGAAATGGAAATTATACTCAAAAAAGTTGCGGATGTGATAGAAAAATAGCCGCTTTTATAAAAACAACAAATAGAAATGATCTAACTTTAGAATATTTATCAACTTTTTCTAATTTTGAAAAATTTCTTTTAATACATAAAGCTTTTTTAAAAACTTCAAATATTGATATAATAAATATATCATTAGAAGAATATAAAAAAAATATAGAATATTTTTATAATGATGAACAATTTAATAAAATATATAATTTTTGGCAAAGACATAAAAATGAAACACAAACTTTTTATGATTGGGCAAAACCAAGTTTAGATCATATAATTCCTAAATCTAAAGGTGGAACAGAAGATTTAGAAAATCTACAATTTTTAACTGTGTTTGAAAATCTTGCAAAAAGAGATATGACTTGGGATGAATGGAATGATTTTAAAGAAAAAACTAATACTACTTCAGATTATTTTATTGAAAATATTAAATAACAGAAGGGAGGGAAGAATTAGCTAATGAAAAGATTTGAATGTCATAGTCACTCACATTACAGCAATATTCGATTACTTTGACTCAATAAATAGACCAGATAAGTTAATTCAAAGAGCCATTGATATAGGACTGGCGGGAATGGCTTTAACAGATCATGAATCTTTATCTGGACATATGGAAGTTAATATATTGACTAAGAAACTTCATGAGTCTAATCCTGATTTCAAAATAGCTTTAGGAAATGAGATATATCTAACTAACACTAGAGATAGTAATCAAAAATATTATCATTTTATATTAATTGCTAAAGATGCTCAAGGTCACCGCCAGTTGAGAGAATTATCATCTTTGGCTTGGATGAATTCTTATTATGATCGTGGTCTTGAGAGAGTGCCCACATTAAAAGAAGATTTAAAAAGAATTATAGATAAAAACCCAGGTCACTTAATTGCTACAACTGCTTGTATTGGTGGAGAACTTAGTAGTAATGTTCTTGAAATGGAAAAAGCAAGACAGATAGGTGATATAGCAACAGCAGAAAAGTGTAAGCAGAATATAATTAATTTTGTTCTTTGGTGTAAAGAAGTATTTGGAGAAAACTTCTACATCGAATGTGCACCTGGCGCCTCCCGCGAGCAAATAATAGTAAATAAAAAATTAGCAGAATTAGCACCTCAGTTTGGTGTTAAGATGGTAATTGGCACAGATGCACATTATTTAACAAAAGAAGATAGATATGTGCATGAAGCATATTTAAATAGCAAAGGCGGAGAACGAGAAACCGCCCAGTTTTATGAATATGCATATCTTCAAGATGAAGAAGATATTAAAAAGAATTTAACTCCTTCTATTGTTGATTTATATGAAACAATGTGTCAAAATAGTATGGAGATTTATGATAAGATTGAATTTTATGATTTAACTCATTCACAGGTAATTCCTTCAGTTGAGGTTAAAGACTATCCTAAAGTAGTTGATCAATGTTTTGATAATAATTTTCCTATATTATCTTCAATGATGTATAGTGAAGATAAATATGAACGATATTGGGTAAATGAATGTATTGATAAATTAAAAGAAAAAAATTTATATAATAATGATTATCTTTCTCGATTAGAGGAAGAAGCTGATATAAAAAGAACAATAGGTAAGAAATTAGGAACTAATATGTTTTCTTATCCTATAACCCTCCAGCATTATATTGATATGTTCTGGGATTTAGGAAGTACAGTTGGCGCGGGAAGAGGTTCAAGTTGTTCTGGTCTTAATCATTATCTTCTTGGAGTGACACAGCTTGATCCTATTAAATGGGAACTTCCATTCTGGAGGTATTTAAATAAAGAACGAGTTGAACTTGGTGATATCGATATTGATCTATGTCCTAGTAAACGACCACTTATTATTCAAAAAATAAAAGAAGAGCGTGGAAAGAAGTTCCTTCCAGAGATAGATGATGTATCCCGCAAAAACTTGGGTTGTACTTTGGTAGCTACATTTGGTACAGAAACAACTAAGTCAACTATACTCACTGCCTGCCGCGGATATAGGTCAGAAGAATATCCCGATGGTATTGACAATGATATTGCCCAGTATTTATCTTCATTAATTCCATCTGAAAGAGGTTTCTTATGGACTTTAGATGAAGTTATAAATGGTAATCCTGAAAAAGATAGAGAGCCAGTTCAAATCTTTATAAGAGAAGTTAATCAATATCCCGGTCTTCTTCAGATAATGCAAGGTATTGAAGGATTGATCTCTCGCAGAGGTTCTCATGCTTCTGGAGTAATTATGTTTGATGAAGATCCATATGAATTTGGGTGCTTTATGAAAACTCCAAGTGGTGATATTATAACGCAGTATGACCTTCATATGGCGGAAGCTGCAGGAATGACTAAATATGATTTTCTTCTTACTGAAGTGCAAGACAAGATAGCTCAGGCTATTAAACTCTTACAAGAGAATGAAGAAATAGAAAATGATTTAACATTAAGAGAAGTATATGATAAATATTTTCATCCTGATGTTTTAGATATTGAAGATAAAGAAGTTTGGAAGAATATTCAAGAAGGAAAAATATTAAATATCTTTCAGTTTGATTCAGCTATAGGCAGTCAAGCAGCTAAAAAAATACGCCCTTCAACTATGTTAGAGTTATCAGATGCAAATGGTCTAATGCGTCTTATGACAGCAGAAAAAGGAGCTGAAACTCCAATGGAGAAATATATTAGATTTAAAAATAATATAAATCTCTGGTATGATGAAATGCGGCGGGCGGGATTAACCGAGACTGAAATCAAAGTTCTTGAGCCCTACTTCAAATCATCATATGGCGTCCCGCCTAGTCAGGAACAATTAATGAAGATGCTTATGGATGTAGACATATGTCATTTTACATTGGCAGAAGCTAATGGAGCTAGAAAAATAGTTGGTAAAAAGCAAATGTCTAAGATTCCAGAACTTCATGATAAGATATTAAAGCAAGCAGCGTCTCCTGCATTAGGTAAATATGTTTGGTCATGCGGAGTTGGACCTCAGATGGGCTATTCCTTCTCGATCATCCACGCTCTTGCATACTCATTCATAGGGTATCAAACTGCATATATAGCAACTAAATGGAATCCTATATATTGGGATACCGCTTGTTTAGTAGTAAATAGTGGTAGCCTTGAAGAAGATGATATTGAAATAGTAAATATATATGAAAAAGAAGATGAAGATTATACTTATACAGATTTAAAAGATAGGAGTGGAAAGAAAAAAGAAAAAAATACAGACTATGCAAAAGTAGCTAAGGCTATCGGGGATATCACCTCCCGCGGGATTGATGTCTCTCTTGTTAATATAAATACATCAGATTATGGTTTTAAACCTGATATTGAAAATAATAGAATACTATATGGTCTTAAAGCATTAAGCAATATTAACTCTGAAACAATAGAGAAGATAAAATGCGGGAGACCATATATTGGAATTAAAGATTTTATGACTCGTTGTCCGCTGACAAAGACTGCAATGTTAAATCTTATTAAGGCAGGAGCTTTTGATGAAGTAGAACCAATATTAAAGAACCGTAAGCAGATAATGGTTTATTATATTTCACAAATATGTGAACCTAAAAAGAAATTAACATTACAGAACTTTAATGGATTGATACAACATGATTTAGTTCCTAAAGAATTAGAATTACAAGTTAGAGTATATAATTTTACAAAATATCTTAAAGCAAAACGGAAGGCAGGTCAATATTTTAGTTTAGATGAAATAAGTATTCAATTTTTAGAAAAGTATCTTTCTAATGTTTTAAATGATGTTGAAACTTTAGATAATGGCGGAATGTGTATTAAACAAACTATTTGGGATAAAACATATCAATCTCAAATGGATATTATTAGAAATTGGTTAAAAGAAAATCAAACTGAAATATTAAATACATATAATGATATGCTATTTATGGAGGTTTGGAATAAATATGCAACCGGAACAACTTCCGCTTGGGAAATGGAATCATTATGTTTCTATCATGGGGAACATGAATTAAAAGATATAAATGTAAATAAATATAATTTAGCAGATTTTAATAAATTGCAATCTAATGAAATAGATTATTTTATTAATAGAAAAGGAAATCAAATTCCTATTTATAAATTATATAGAATAATTGGTACTGTTATATCTAAAGATGATACACGACATACAGTAAGCCTTTTGACAACAACTGGTGTCGTTAGTGTTAAATTCAGTAGAGAATATTATAGTCTTTACAAAAAACAAATTAGTCAAATACAATCAGATGGAACAAAAAAAATTCTTGAGCGTAGCTGGTTTAAACGCGGAACTATGCTTATGGTGGTAGGCTACAGGCGAGATGATCAATTTATAGAAAAGACTTATGCAAGTAGTCAAACTCATGGATTATATAAAATAATTGATATTATAGGAGATAGTATGAAACTTCAACATGAACGAGTAACAAATCAAGAAACAATAGAAGAAGACTATGAAGAGTAGAAATTGTGGGAGCCGGTTGAAACAATATTAATCTAGCTTGCGCTCCCATAATTAATATAAAAATTTTTGGACAAAGTATAAAAAAGTTTATATTATATTTTTTATATAATAATAGGAGGAAAAAGAAAGTGAATTTAAAAGAAAAACTTCTATTATTAAAGGAACAAGGAATTTCTTATAAATATCTTGCATATTTAACTGATATAAATCAAAATACAATATATAGTTATAGTGCAGGTCAAAGAAATTTAAGTCCTGAAAAAATAGAAAAATTAGAAAAATATATTGATATATTACTTTCTTTAAAATAAAATTATGGCATTAATAGATATAACAGGACAAACATTTGGATATTTAACAGTAATTGAACGAGCTGAAAAACCACAAGGAGTAAAAAGTAGAAATGCTTATTGGAAATGTAAATGTAAATGTGGAAATATTATTGTAGTTCAAGGAGTTAATTTAAGAAGTGGGAATACTAAATCTTGCGGGTGTTTACAAAAAGAAATAACTTCTCAAATGAGATTTAAAGATTTAAGCGGACAGCGCTTTGGAAAACTTCTAGTTATAGAACCTATAAATCGTATGATGCAAGATGAGCATATTAAATATAAATGTCTTTGTGATTGTGGAAATGAAACTGAAGTATTGGCAACTAATTTAACTAGAGATTTGACTAAATCATGCGGATGTAATTGGCATAATTCTTATGGCGTTCAAGAGATTAAAAAATTATTAGATAATTTTCCTTTACCCTATAAGACTGAAGTAAAAGAAGAAATTAATAGTCAAAATTACTATTGGGATTTTGTAATAAATCCAAATAAACAAGATTCATGGATTATAGAGTTTGATGGCGAGCAACATTTTCATTCTGGTTCAGAATCTGGTTGGAATACTAAAGAACATTTAAAAAAGACTCATCAAAGAGATATGATTAAAAATGAATATGCTTTTAATAATAATTTAATTTTAATTAGAATTCCTTATACTCATAAAAATATTGTTTTAGAAGATTTAGATCCACATACTTCTAATTTTATAGTAAATAAATATAATATAAAAGAATATTATATAAAAAATGGTTATGATGAATAGCGGGAACTGGGGCCAATCCCAAAGTAAATTGGAACTGGTCCCGCCGCACATAAGGAGAATAAATATGAACAATGTAGAACATCCTGCTCATTATAATAGAGAAGGGGCTTTAGAATGTATAGATGAAATGATTCTTGTCTTTGGTATAGAGGCAGTTAAGAATTTTTGTTTATGCAATAGTTGGAAATATCGTTATCGAGCAGCAGATAAAAATGGAGAAGAAGATTTAAAGAAATCAGATTGGTATTTAAAAAAATATAAAGAACTTGCTTGTGATAATTTGACAGCAAAATATACACATTCTGAACCAATAGATATGGGATATATGGAATAGTGGTCAATTTAGATTAATTTAAATATAATAATTTTAATATTATATTACACCCTTAAAATAATAATAAATAGGAGGTAATTTCATAATGTATACTATCAAAAAAAGAGATGGTAGATCAGTTTCTTTTGACCCAGAAAAAATAAAAGCAGCTGTGCTTAAAGCATTTAAAGCAGTAGATGGAGAAGTTACTGAATATGCTGAATTAAAAGCACAGAATATAGCAGATTATATTCTAGGTTATATGGATGGTCTCCCAAATGAACTCACTATTGATGATATTCAGACTCTTGTAGAACATGGACTTATGTCATGTAAACGTAAGGATGTGGCTACTGCATATATTGAGTATCGCCATGATAGAGATCAAATCCGCAAGTGGCAAAATAATATGATGTTGATTGCGGGAGATAAATTAGCAGGAAATAAAATTGACAATCAAAATGCTAATGTAGATGAACATTCATTTGGAGGTAGAAAGGGAGAATTTGATTCTGTTATCTCTAAACAGTACGCATTAGATAATTGTATGTCAGAGAAATCTAAGGCTAGGCATTTGAATAATGAGATCTACATTCATGATCTTGATAGCTATGCCGTAGGCATGCATAACTGCCTTTCGGTACCTTTCGATGATATACTTGCAAATGGTTTTAATACGCGGCAGACAGATGTTCGCCCCGCGAATAGTATTAATACTGCATTTCAATTAGTTGCGGTAATCTTTCAGCTCCAGTCATTACAGCAATTTGGTGGAGTTAGTGCTACTCATTTAGACTGGACTATGGTTCCATATGTAAGAAAAAGTTTCAAAAAACATCTTAAAGATGGAATGAAATATATAGAAAATGAATCTCGATTAATTAGAGAACTTGTGGACAAAGATTTTGAAATTCCTATTGATTATCCTTTATTTAAAAATTCTTATCCTAAAGCATACCAATATGCTATGGATATGACTACTAAAGAACTTCAGCAGGCAGTTGAAGGTATGTATCATAATCTAAATACTTTGCAATCAAGATCTGGAAATCAGCTCCCCTTTACCTCAATCAATTATGGAACGTGTATACTTCCTGAAGGTAGAATGGTAATTAAAGCACTTCTTGATGGTAGTATAAAAGGTGTGGGTAAGTTTCATAAAACTCCTATATTCCCTTGCGGTATATTCCAGATGATGAAGGGGATAAATAGAAAAGAAGGAGACCCTAATTATGACCTCTACCAGTTAGCACTTAAGTCTACTGCCAAGAGACTTTATCCTAATTATGCCAACTGTGATGTTAAAATGCAGAAAGATTGGATTAATTACGATAGAAAACAAAAAGAAGAATATATAAATTCTTTAAATGAAAAAGAATATAATAGTTTAATTCAAAGATTAGAAGAAAATCCAGAATTACAAAATATTTTAATGCTTGAAATATATGAGGAGGATTATGAAAATGAAAAAAATAAGAATTAAACAGACCCAGACTCCGGTAGAATTGTTCTCGACCATGGGCTGCAGAACCCAGAACGGAGCAGATATAAACGCGTCCAACTCCTATCGAATGAATATTCAATCAGTAATAGAAACAGGACATTTATATGATAATTATATTTCAGCAGCTCAAAAAGATGGGCGTGGAAATATCTGTCCTGTAACTATAATTCTTCCAACAATAGCTATGGAAGCTGCAAGGTATTATGATGATAAACCTTGTGGAGATTTAGAAGAAGATACTATTGATTTCTTTTTCCAACTTCTTGATGAAGCTATACATGATGCAAAAGATATGCTCATTGAGCGTTTTGAATATATATGCAGCCAAGACTCTTCCTCTGCGAAATTTATGTATGAAAACAATACTATGGCGGGATATATACCTGAAGAAGGTATTAGGTCAGCTCTTAAGCATGGTACTTTAGCACTGGGTCAATTAGGCTTAGCTGAATGCTTACAGATATTAGTCCATTGCGATCATACAGAACAAAAAGGAATGGAATTAGCTAAAAGAATAGAGCAATTATTTAAAGATAGGTGTGCAGAATTTAAACAAGAATATAAACTTAACTTTGGTGTATATTATACTCCAGCTGAAAATCTCTGCTATACTGCAATGCAGAAATTTAAAGCTAAATATGGAAACATCCCTAATGTAAGTGATAGAGATTATTTTACTAATTCTATGCATGTTCCAGTGTGGAAAGAAATATCACCAATAGAAAAGATAGATATAGAAAGTCAATTAACAGGGTATAGTTCTGCAGGATGTATTACTTACGTTGAACTTGAAGGAGATGTAACTCATAATATTAAGGCACTTGAAACTATTGTGAATTATGCTATGGATCATGATATTCCTTACTTTGCTTTAAATGTTCCTTCTGATTTATGTGAAGATTGCGGATACTCTGGTTTAATAGGAGATACTTGTCCAGAATGTGGCGGGAATCGTATTCAACATTTACGCCGTGTAACTGGTTATCTTACTGGTGATTATAAAACATCATTTAATAAAAGTCAAAAAGCAGAAGTTGAAGATAGATATAAACATAGTAAGAAGTTAAGAGGTGGGTTTGTATAATATTATCTTGACTTTTTAAAAAATTTATGTTATAATTAATTAAGAGATAAAAGGAGATAATATTATGGCAGAACTAGATTTAGGTATGAACCTTTATGAATTTAATAAACAAGGGATGAATCAATTTGATCCAATCGATCCTATTTTACTTCATACTGAAATAGAAGATATGGCTAAAGAAATGTTATTTGCTACTTTAAATACGAAGTATTGGATGCTTTTATGCCATGAAAGAAGAGATTATACTATAATTAATTTAATTGAGCCTAAATTAGATACTTTAACTAATGATGTTAAAGAAACACTCACTAATAGAGGTCAGGTATTAAGTATAGATAAGTTAGATGATGATAGTTTTGAAATCTGGATTAGAGATTTTGATACGAAAGAAAACTTTGTTTATTATTTATTTGATTATACCTATGGTGTTATAGAGGAGGTATAATATGAATCATGTAGTAACAGTTATCCGCCCTTTTACAATACAACAAAATATAGAAGTATATAAGGATGGAGAATGTATTAAACATATACAAGCACCTTTATCTAATTTAACAACTACGCTATACAGTATTTGTGAACAATATGACATAGACCAGGTGGATATTGCAGGTGACTTAGTTTGGGGTAGAAATATTCAAGATAAATTTAAATCAGAAATAAATCCTCAAATACAAAAATATGGATCAAGAAATGAAATTAAAGTTACTTTACATAAAACCTATCAATAAAATGAAGGAGATAAAAGGATATGAAATATTTAGTAAGAACAGTTGAAACTTATAGAGTGGCAAATGAAGCTGAAGCTAAGAAAACAATAGAAGAAGCTAAGGCAGATAAGAGCTATACATTGAGTAAGTACTCATCTGAATATAAGTGCACTAAGGCCAAGGGTGAAGTTGTTGACGAGTGGTTCCGTGTGATTTTGACTAAGGATTTTAATATTGAAAAAGAACCTGATTGTTCAGTTGATATTACTTACAATGTGCAGGATGGTTATTTCCCTGAACCAATAGAAAAGGATGAGGAAGAGTCTGCGGGAGGTATTGAATTTTAATGGATATTAAGTTATTAAATAATTTAGCAAAGATACCAACACGCGGAAGTGAGGATGCAGCTGGATGGGATTTGTATGCCGCTACTGAGTATGATATGTATATTGATCCAGGTGAAACAGTGAAAGTTGATACTGGAATTTCGATGGCTATTCCTAAAGGATATTTTGGTGCTATATTTGCAAGAAGCGGGTTAGCGACTAAACAGGGACTACGTCCTGCTAACTGTGTGGGTATAGTCGATGCAGATTACCGAGGACCCGTTATTGTCGCTCTCTATAATGACAGTGAAGAAACGCAAATGGTACCTGCAGGAAGCAGAATCGCTCAATTAGTAATTATGTCTTATTTGAATATAGATATGAATGTAGTTACTGATTTGGATGATACAGAACGCGGTGAAGGTGGATTTGGTTCCACTGGCGTTCAATAATATGCGGGAACCGGGACCAGTCCGATGTTTTATTTGACTGGTCCTCCCGCACCATTATTGCAAAAAAAATAAGCCTTGCTATATTAATAGCAAGGCTTTTTTTTATCTAACTGCAGGCATGGGACCAGATGATGATGGCATCATCATTGAAGGGTTCCCGCCCATTTCCACTCTCTCTTCTTTTGTTTTTCCAAAATGTTCTCTTACAATATATAAAATAGCTAAATTCTTATAGACATTTAGTATTACGAGCTGACCAAAAATTTAAAAAAATTTTTAAGCAAACTCAAAGCCAGAATCATCTACTACAACTTGGGGATGTTTAATCTCCCCACCAACAGCAGCAAAACCAATGCAAATAGCATCAGCTTCGTCATCACCAACGGTTATCCCAAATTGGCTTTGAACAAATTTAATATCTTGAGGTTTTAAACTCTCTCTTTTAATACCTCTACCTGTGCGGATGCCGCACTTAGCTCTCCATGCGGAAGCCACGTAAAAATCTGCGGGAATGGCTAATTCATCTAACATCCCCATAATAAAACCTTGTAAATATATAAGTGCTTTAAATACTTTATTATTTCCTCGCACATCCTCTGGAAGAACTTCCTCTAATACAACTTTTTCAATCTTGTTGTCAATACATAACTTCTTAATTTCTTCTACCATTCTATTGATGCGATGAAATAGGTTAGCGCTTCCCGCATTTATACATCCATGATTTTTTAATTCTTGACCTTCATAAATTGCCCATCCAGTATTTTTTGTACTAGGGTCTAAAGATAATAAAAGCATAAAATCTCTCCTTTATTCTTTCTATCTCTAGTATAACATAAAAATTTTTAAAAGTCAAGTAACTTGTAATTAGTTATATAAAAAATTTTAACAAGACGTAATAATAATATAAGATTTGATTTTAGACAAAATAAGAGAATAGAAAAATATTCTACGAAAAAAGATATTATTATAAATTTGTTAAATTTTCTATATTAAATTAAATAATAGGAAATCTAAAAAGAATTTTAGAATTTAAAAATTAAATAGATTAAATAAGAAAATTTTTTGATAAGAATATGAGTTTAGAAAAAACTCATATTCTTATCTTATATATATTATAACAAAAATTTTTTAAAAAGTCAAGTCTTTTTAAAATATTATACTTCAGGTGTGGGTTCGGGTATTTCAATAGGTCTAACCCAATACTCGTACTCTAACAGATTACCATTTTCATCAACACCACGGAGCATTTCTGCACGAACATTAACATCCTGCTTTGCTCCACCTATGCGCTTGTAGAAGTCTGCTGATACATCATAGGCTGTTTCATGGAGATAAGACTTTGCTGTTTCCTCTGTGGTTGTCTTAACCTCAAAAAGTCTAGGAGTGATAATGCCCTCTCCTACTGTTGCGATATAATCCTTGTGGATTGCCCCTGTATTATCAAGCAACATCAGAAAAGCGAAAGAATGATTCTCCATAGCCAAGCCCTTCTGAAACTCGAAGTTGCCTTCTGCCACGTTTACATCTTCATACTCGTCAAGTGACGGATGCTCTGTTCCCTGTTCATCAACTGTTATTCTGTAAAATCTATACATAATTTTTTCCTCCTTAATGTGTTATGTGATTATGCCGTTACATAGCATATTGTTGTTGACCTTATAACCGTGCCACTTGCTACTGTTGTATTGATAATAAGGTTTTTATCTGTTCCCACGGTTATTATTCCTAAAATAGCACCACTCGTAGAACCATTTATCGTTATCACTAATCCCTTTTGCTTCAACAAGTTACAAAGCAACATTAGATATAAGCATATCTAATAGTGAAAGTGTTCTCACTAACATTTCCATATACTCGAAGCGTGGTTGCTGTTAATCTTTGAACACTGATAAATTTGTTACTTCCTGCTACAATTGGTAATGCTGAAATAAGCACCGCATCCGTTGGCATGTCTATTGCAACATCAGCCCAATAATAACCGTCATATTGTGTATTAGATAATGTCCCACTTACTTCTCCATATTTAATACGGTTTTCTGTCAACTCCCTATTAGTCTTTGCATAGGGAACATAATCAGCATACGTAGCGTTCATATCAGTAGTAACCATAGGCTTAAACGTTATTGCATTGGGGATATCTGCATAAACAGAAATAGCCACATAGAATCTAGTACCTGCCGTAATGGTAAAGTCTTGACCGTGACCAAAATCTTTCTTTTCTGAATTTGTATCCCAAGCATCTATACAGAAGTCACTTTCATCATTCGGTAACGGACATCCACATAATTTATACGTTCCACTTGGTAGATTATGCGTAGCATCATTATAAAATGTTGATACTGCGTAAGTCTTCCCTGGTGCCAAATTACCTTGCACTGTAATAGTGCCATCACTGTTGTATGTGAATGTTATGCCGTTTATAACCTGTGTAGTACCATTATTCGGCAACAGATTATACGCCCCATTCTTCTTCTGTTGTTCCTTAGTCCACATTGCATCTTTAAGAGGAGTATAATAAGGTTTATAATCATCATAAGTAGCTGTAAGGTCTTTGGTTATCATTGGCTTAAATGTAATTGGTGTTGTAATAACAGTGCCCGTACCTATAAAAATTCTGATACCACCTGTACCATCTACACTTAATGTAAACTCTTTACCTGTGCCATAATCATATTTAGCTGTACCATCAAAATCACTATTACAATATAAAAAGAATTGATCACTTCCGCCATTTGGACATCCAACCAACTTATAAGTTCCTGCTTTAAGAGTTAACCCTGTCGCAACTAAGAAAAAAGCATTTCCTGTTGCTCCACCTGCACCTGTGCTGACAGTTACGCTTTTATCAGAATTGACAATAAAGGTTACTCCCTGTGTAACAGTTGAAACACCTTCATTTGGACACAAGTTATCACTCTCTACAACCTCATACTCTTTTAAATCATCTGCAATTCCATCAACAAGAGCCTGTGTAGTCACAGTGCTTCCCGCATTTCCAATAATACCTTCTGTATCAACTATAGATAATTGTGAAGCTTTATTTGGGCCAGAGCCATAATGGACTCCATTTTTAATATGTAACCCATAAATATATCTCCTTTCTTCTCTCTATATAATAATAATAAATAATTAAATATTTTTAATTATTTATATGAATAAATTTCTATTTAATAATTATATATATAAAAAGGACTATGAGTTTTTTACACTCATAGTCCTTAAAATATTATACCTCGGGTGTGGGTTCAGGTATTTCAATAGGTCTAACCCAATACTCATACTCTAACAGACCACCATTTTCATCTATGCCTCTAAGCATTTCCGCACGTATTTCTGTATTCTGCTTTGCACTACCCATTCTCTTATAGAAATCAGCTGAAACATCATATGCAGTTTCATGTGCATAAGTCTTGCATGTATCAACATCTGTAGTCTTAACTTCATAGAGTCTAGGACTAAAAGTACCTTCACCTATCTTTGCGATATATCCATTATGGATTTCTCCATTATTTTCAAGTAACATAAGGAACGTAAGTTTATGTTCCTCCATAGCCAGACCCTTCTGGAACTCGAAATTACCCTCTGCTTCATATACATCCGTGTATTCATCACGAGAGGTAACTTCTTTACTTTCATTGTCTTTTGTTATTTTGTATAATCTATACATATAGGGTTATCCTCCTTTAATTCTTATACAGTGGCTGCCATACAAGCATTTCCGCAAATAGATACATAATCATCTTTATTAAATACACCATTTGGAGTCTTTAAAAATGATACAACTCCTTCAGGAGTAATATGTATTTCTCCAAATGTTCCAGTAGTTCTATTAAAGACAGGAAAATCAGTATCCCACTTTGGTCTTAATGATGCAGGTAATGTACCTAATTGAATATAACTATTACTGCTAACTGTAGTTAATACCTTTATTGCTCTACTTGTTCCCATTAATATTCCACTTCTTTTTGAAAATGTTATTGAACCAAAATATGTAGATGCGGGTATTGCATCAACTTCAAAATCATTAACAATAGTTGTCAACTCCCTATTAGTCTTTGCATACGGAACATAATCATCATAGGTAGCATTGAGGTCGGTTGTTATCATGGGTTTGAAGGTAACAGTACCGCCCGATGTAAACGTATTTCTTATCGAAATAAAGAAATATAAATTGTTCTCCTGCGTAAGAGTGAATATAAAACCATCGCCCGTATCAAGTATAGCTATACCTGTCGTATAATCATGGTCACCAAAACCTTGTATATAGTATTTTGAACCACTACCACCACTAGGACAACCGACCAATTTATATGTACCTGCTGGTAATGTTATTTTTGATGTTGCGTTAGTCCCTAATAAGTAGAAATTCGTTGTTGTAGGATTTGTCGGAACAGTTACGGTAACAGACTTATTACTATTAACTGTAAATACATTTCCACTAACGGTTTCTGTGACTTTATTATTAGGAAGTATATTATACGCTCCGTTCTTCTTCCATCCGTCACGGACATACGCTAAATCACGGTTGGTAGGGGCATAATCAGTCCACTCATCACAATGGTCAGTTTTTAATTTCACCATAGGCTGTACTGTGTCATAATCAGCATATGGATTATTACAGAATACCGTCACGTAGTTATATGTACTACTATTGAACTCATATGACTTTGCATCATTATCATTATAGAGTGTATAACAAGCACCACCAAACTTTGGATAGTCCACAGATAGCGCAACTCTAAATCTATTACCATTTTTATGTGATACGATATAATCTGTGTTTTGGTCTATTTTTGCCGTAAAACTGACAACGTCTTGTGCGGATGTAGTAAAATAGTCAACTCCCAAGCCTTGACTATATTCGGGCTTAAGTTTCAGACCTTCTCTTAAGCATAAATTATGCGCACCATTCTGCGCCATTGTCTTCCATACATCATCACTCTTTTCCCATTTTTGAGTTGCAGAGTTGTAAGCAAGTCCATCCCCGTTTTTAACTAGAGAAGTAATTTCTACATCTGTTAAGTCATCAAGTGAATTATCATAAACTGGATCAAGTCCATCAGTAATATAATAATCACCATTTGCTTGCTGTTCAGGTGTTAAAGCATCATATTGTGCTTGAGTTAATTCAATACCAACACCTTGCTTTAACTCAGTATACATATCATTAACACCTTTTGCAGAAGCTGCTATTCCTGCGGGGGCTGCAGGTGCAGTTTGATATGTATCTGTTATTTTCAAATGACCATATTTTAAACTATCACCAACACCATAAGTGTTATTTGCACTAGCATGATTAGTAGGAATATTAGAAATAGAAACTGTTTTATCTGTAGAACCATCAAATGTTTCTATTGTTGTTCCATTTTCATCAGTAAATGTTAATGTATGGTCATAAGCTAAATCTAAAGTTCCATCAGTTGATCCTGCATGCATCTGTAATCCCGCACCTGGTTTTACAATACCCGCAGTGGATGCTGTTGCAACATCTGGAGTAGCTTCTTCTAGATCATGAATTTTCTTGGTAAGACTATCATTCTCTGTTAAAACACTATAAGTTCCCATTACGACATGATCACTGTCTATACCAATGTCTCTATAATCATATTCTGGAACTAAAGGATCTGAAGGATTATCCACTTTAATTCCAATTTTATCAACATAATTTGTCATAAAAAGACTCCTTTCCCATCATTTCTATAAAAGATTTTGAATAATCTGCTTTTGCACTACTTTTCCATTTTCTGTTTTTGCAGAATATCGAATTAATTTAGAAACAGAAATATCATCATCCTCTGCATTTATGTAATGTAAAACAGCTATATATATAGCCTTTTCATCAGGTGACTCAGAATTATCCATTAGAAGGCTATGATCATTTATTTCATAAACAGATGGATCATTCATTAAAAAATTATGATCCACATCATCAAACTCTACATCATCTGTTGAAATAAATAAAACATTATTTCTAAACCATCTTTTATAATTTGTATAATCAGTATATTCATAGATATCTATATAATAATAATCATTTTCATCTTCTTCTTTTCTAAATTCTTTTATAATATGATTTACCCCTTCAATAGGATTTACCTCTGTGGTAGTAATAAGATCATATCCTAAAAGTATATTTTCTTCAATATTATTAACACCAGTTCCACGAATTCCTGTTACATATTTTGCAGATGTGCCTATTGGTAAAGGAGAATCAAAACCAATACTATTTTTACGCCTTACTTGAGTTATTACAGTTTCATTAGTAGCCATCGTAAAAATTTCCTCCTTTTATTTCTAAAATATCCTATATATATATGAAAAAATATTAAAAATAATAATCTTAACTTGACCAAAAATTATTAATTAGCTATCTTTCGTATTTCTGATACAAACCAAAGACCATTTTCTTCTAAATCTGGATTTGATGGTACTATAGCAATATTACTAATACGTACTACTTCTTCTGGTTTAGCACCACCAGTACCAGCACCTCCCGCAATTTTAATCCACTGTTCTATTCCATAATCATAGAAATATAAATCTGTAGCATCTGGATCTTGCACAGTAGATACGTCTATTGCCATTAACCAGCCACTATATTGAGGATCCATTCCTTGCGGAGGATTTAGTATATAGTCATTCCCGCCTGCTCTTGTATCAATAGCATCCATCATATATTCGGGCGGGATTGGGGTATGACTTGTACTATCATCATTAAGTAAATTAACATCTGTTAATTTAGATAAGATACCAAGTCCGCCTTTTGCACCACGAACACTTCCTAAATCAAGCCAATCATTTCTAATATAATTACCATAATTATCAGGATAAATTGATCTATAAGTAGCATTATTACCCGCAGTAACAATTTCTGCTCTCTTTATAGGATCACTATATAAAACTAATAAATGATAAGGCTCAGTAGTTGGAGATTCTGGTCTAGATTCAGTAATAACCGCTTCCAAAATAAAATTTAAAGGATCTCCAATTTCTTCTGAAATAGAACCACTTTTATCATTATTATAAGTAACAGTTACTCTTTGAGTACCATTACCATCTCTTGTATCAATCGTTACATTTTCAATCCAACGAATAATTTTTTCTTGCGTTCCTGCAACTGTTTCATTATCATCTGTATAATAATAAGTAACTGTACCATCTGCCGCAACATTTATTTTACCTATAAAATAAATATTTCCTTTATCTGTAGTTTCATCATTATAAGTAATGATATACTCACCATTCTGTTTTATCTCCATTGAATCCACCCAACGAAGATGTACTCCATCAAGTTTAACAAGATTATCATAACTATAATTAATATATACATCACCATTATCAGCAATACTTATTGATTTAATAGTATTATAAGCACCAATAGGAACATAAGTACTTTCACCAGTTACTTTATTATCATATCTAGTTTCAGTATATCTTAAAATAGAAGTACCAGTAGATGAACCATCATTTTTAATATAATAAATCTCACCACCAATAGTAACAGGTAGATAAGATAAACTATAATCAATATTATCAGTATCTAAATTAACATTACCACTTAAAATACCTGCACTATCTAAACAAGTCTGATCATAGTAATAAGTACTTCCCGCAAGTGCCTGAGTTTCTATCTTTTCAATACCAATAGAACTATCACCTTTGATACCCATTGGAACATCAATTCTCCAAGTCCTATAAAAAGGATTTGAATCATCATCTGTTCTAATAACCAGCGGGAAGTCCTCATTCAGCCTATCTCCAACAGCCTTTCCCGCAGGTCTTATATCAGTACTAGTATAATAAGGACTTCTACTACGACCATTAAACTCAGTAACTAAATAAGGAATCTTAAAACCTATCTTACTACCAATAATATTATCAAATTCATCTTTAATAGTAGTATAAGCATATAAAATTCTATCATTTTCTTTACCAGAAACTATACCACCATTATTAACATTGTAGTCACCCTGTTCATGGGGATCTTCTTGAATTATATTATCATATAAATCAAAATCTAAATCAACTGCTTCACCTTGAGGACCAACTACTTGACCAATATATTCAGCGCCCGCTAAAGGATTCGTTTCACTAATATCATAATTCATTCCCCTGCGGAAGATCTTGCCATTATCTGGATCTGTCTTATTAGGAGTGTCTATAATAACATATTCTCCATAATTAACTATATTAGTAGTTGCCCCACCCTGTTCAAAGCATTGAACCATACCTTTTGCGGGAACCAGGTCCAGAACCTCCGAAGAAGTATCTCCAGTCCCTTCTTTATTAATTTTGGTTGAAACAGTTCTTCCATCAAGTAATGTTCTTTGCCATATATAATCTTCGTAATTATTAGCATCTCTATATATAAAACCATTATTAAAAATAAAATAATTTCTATCATTAGTTACTGCTAAATAACTGGTTCTATAAGCTGTTTCTCCTTGAGGAATATTTATACCATCAAAATGTTCAACTATAATGAAAGGAGATCCTTGCCTCCCGCCATAAAAAGAACTTTGTGCCATCTCCTTTAATCCTCCTTATATAAATAATCAAGAGTAAAGCCATCTATCTGTCTTGTCTTTGAAGAATCTATAATACTTCTACTATGAATTGCTGCCTTAGCTGCTTCCCGCTCTGCGGGAGTCGGTAACATTTCAGCTTCCGCCCACAATTCATTAACCTCATTTATCTGATCTTCTAATATAGAAGTATTTTCAATAGCTCCTGCAACAACAGAAAAGAAAGAAACTAAAATCAAACCATTTTTAATTTCATATACTCCAGTTCTACAAGTTCTTATTTCTTCTCCATTTATACACATTAATAAACCAGGATGACTTTGAACTCCTATTTTAATTAAATTTGATCCATCATTAATTTTTCTCGGAATTAAATTATTTATTTCACTTAATTCTTCATAAATAATAACAGGATAACGTTTTTCTTCTCTATAATCCTCTACTGTTCTTTGTAATTCAAACAAAAGAGAGTCAAAAATAGTTAACGGAGTAAATAAAAATTCTACATCTACCCAATCATCAGAATCACCTTTAGCAACATTTATTGTTTTAATATATTGTTCTACTTGTTCTTCTGAAGCACTTTGTTCATAATTAACTAATTTTATATAAAAAACTTGATCAGAAGTCATCCTCTTTATCTTACCATGAAAATAATAATTTTTATTAGGAATAAAACCAGATATTTGAATACACTCATTTTCAAATAAAGTAGTTGTTCCTGAAGCTCCAGTATCATCCATGGCTTGTTTTCTGCGAGGAGTCCCTTCTGTAATCAAAGTCATAAAAATATCATTATCACTGTCAGGATTTTTATTATATTGACCTAATTGATAAGCCATACTATTTGCCTCCTTTTATTATTAAATTCTCTCTAATGCTCTAGTTGCAGATATAGTCATTGTAGACTCAGCACTGAGCGGGAGGGAGATAGATTTAATAATATAATCTCCATAAATACCAGCTGCCCTATCTTGGACTGTTATTCTTGAATTTACATCTAAATAATAAATTGGTATACATTGAATTGAAATGTTCTCATTATAATTTGTATATTGATAAAGCAATGTGCGGGCGGTCTCTTGCGCTGTATATCCAATCGTACCAACTGCAATCTTAGAATAAACAGTTGCATCGACATTAGAATAAGGCTGACCTTCTTTTTCACATCTATCAATTATTTTTGTTCTAGTATTAGCATCCATTGTTAAATTTATCATAATATAGTTAGGAATATCTGTATTATACAATCTTTTTAATTTATCTTGTTTATAAGACATTACTTTTGATCTTAATAAATCTACTGAACAATCATATAATTTATCAATAGGCTCAAGATAATCGAAAAAATATTGTAAATCATTAGGATGTTCAACTAAATCAGCTTTAAACTTCTTTTCTTTGAAATCATAAATATTATCAAATAAATCAAGAAGTTCTTGTTCATAAACATCAGGTCTTTGCTCTTTTTGCCATTTAGTAAGACCTTGTAAATATAATTCAGCTCGCCAGTCTTCAGGAGTATAATCAACACCTTCTTCACCTTCTTCAGCAAGTCTTAAAGCGCCTGTAGGCAAGCCTTCCGCATCTTCAATAAAAACAACTTTATATGTATTCATAATTGCGGGTTTATTTTTAATAGCTACATGATAATGTATTGCATAGCCATCTTCATTTTCGCCCCAAATATGAAAATCATTTTTAACATTAGTATAATTAGGTGTATTATTGGCAGAAGTAATAAGTCCATTACCTTCATTAAAAGTATACATAGATCTAGTATTGCTATAAAAATCAACCTGATAATTAGTATCATCAAGTATACTTAAACCATTACTTGCAATAGCCACCTTCCGCCCATTATCTAGTCTATAAATATTCGTCGGATCATAGGAATTATTTAAATAATTCTTAACCTCTTGGAAAACAAAGTTTCCTTCTATATCATAAAAATATTCATAATTGCCTAATGTATTTTTAATTCTATCTAATATAGTACAAACATTATCACCTATATTAGAAATCAAATTTCCAGGATACGTAAAATCAGTATAAATATAACCCACATCCTCATTAAACTTAAAACTTCTCCAAGTTCCTTCATTAGTAACATAGGCTTCATCTACCGTATACATTCCTGTATCTGTATTAAAATATAATACATCATTACCGATGTATCTAACAATCTGTTTTATTTCAAGCGGGATATCGTTTATCATTATTCTATCTAAACTTTCTCCGCCATAATTACAAACAAGAGTCTGGATGATATCGTAAAATCTTTGCGGGACTTGGACCCTTTCGCCAACCATACTAGCATCATCCACTTCTGTCCAACCATATTCCGCAGACCAAACTTTATAAGTATTTCCATACTTATATACAGTATAATTATTAGGTTCTAAATTCTTATCTATTTCAGGATCTGTTGTAACTTCCTTCATTCCAATTACTTGATCATACTCATGGAAAGTAATTGAAGTAGGTAGGCCTCCCGCACATTCCCCATTAAGTAGACACATTTTATCTTTACAATTAAGAGTAATAATACATCCACTTGCACTATGAGAAATACTAGGTTGTACAATAACAAATACACCTAATTTATACCATATTATATCATCATAATTTTTATTAATATCATTTCTAATACCTTCAAAAATTCTAATTTTTCTTGTAATAGAGAGAAGATTCTCAACATCTGTTAAATCATTTTCTTCTTCTTCCGCTACAAAAGAAATATTACAAGTTCTACGTACAGATGAACTACCATCTAAATTAATACTACTTCCAGACTGAACTCTGCCTTCAATACTCTGAATCGGTAATTCATCTGCATCAAGAACTTCTATCTTAACCCAATAGAATTTATTAGTATTATTATCCAGCTCTCTTAAAAAATCTTTATCTTTTAAATAACTTAGAGCTGCCATCCTTATATCTCCTTTTTATATGTTCCTTTTACTAAAGTATATATATAATTTAATAATATATCAGCTTTTTTAGTAGTATCAATACTACCATCTGGTAACTGCATTCCCGCATATTTAATTCCTTTTATATTACTTAACTCATAGAATCTTAATTGACCAGTTTCACCTATAATATGCTTTTCTACTATATTATCATCTTCATCTTTAATATAGAAAACAGCTCCAGGATTAGCCTCTATTTCAATAGAAGAAAGTTTATTCAATTTTCTAAAAATATCTTCCCAATCTATATAATATTTATAATAAATTTCATTATATAAATCACTATCTGGTGCATACTCATTAAATAGTTGACCTATATTGACTACAACATTTCTTGTCTGTATAGATTTATCTTTCCATACTTCAGACCTTATTTCGTATAAGAAATCAATAGTTGCAGAAACACTAGAAACAGTATTTTCTTCATCACCTAATAAAGTTAAATTATCTGAAGTAGAAAAAATCATTCTTTCATCAAATTCAATAACTCTAGTTCCGCTATTAACTGTAAATAATTTACCATTATAGACAAGATTATTACCAATAACTAATTCACCAGATGAATTTTTAATTCTTAAAGGCTTACCATCAAATGTTATTTTTAAATTAGTAATATTACCAATTTCTTTAGTATAACCACCCAAGTTTCTTCCTTGGCTATCATATTTTTTATAGATTTCTTTTAATATATTGGTTTCAACAGGAAAGTCCATTTGGAGTTGTCCTAAATGTGTCTCATATACACTAAAATCAGAAGACCACGTCCCCGTATCATAGAGCCCATACTCATGATACTTTTCCATAGTACTTTCAGCCATTTGATAAGCATTAGCAGAAAAACTATAAATCATTCTATCTAAACTTTGATTTGGAACACAAGATATATCTGTTAATCTAACTAAAATATTACCTTCTGTTGGAGATTTAAATAACTTAATTTCTCCATTATATAAAAAATCAAGAACTTTTTGTCTAAAATCTCTTTCATAGATATAATCATATTGTATAATATTATTTTCTTTATTATAATTTTCATATAAATTAATTATATCATCATCTTTATAAATAACCTTTTTATCACAAAACAGTTTATTTTCATCCATCCAAAATGATATTAAACCATTAATTGGGAAGGTTTTATAATTAGTTGCAGCATTTCTACTTACAACAGGAAATTGAGCACCTATAGGATCAACTTTTCCTTCAACAATCTGATGTTTATAACTATTCATGGTATTATCAAACTGCAATTTTAATTGTTGATTATTTTTCCCCAAGAGGAAGGTATAATTAAAATTCCTCATAATAGGTCTTATAATTTTTAATTCGCCTCTATTTCCCTCTTGATCAATTTGTTGAATTCCATACTGATACCATACTCCACTTTCTACGGTATAGTCATAGAATAATGGAATTGTATTTATTAATTGCTCCTTTGCAACATATATTAATACATCTGTCCATTTCTTGAAGTTGGTGCGGGAATCAGTTCTGCGTATACAAATATTCCCATTATATATATCTTCATTTGCAGAATATATCTTAACACATATTCTTCCTTCCTCTTCCTCTTCATGAACTGATGTAACATCTTTCAATATATCGTCTGTATCATAATCAACTACAATTAATTCACAGTCAATTTTATCTAATAAAATTTGAGACACTGTAAATTCAATACGCTGATCTATATTATTTTTTTCATCAACCTTATAAAAACCATCTACATAATGATTAAGAGTTTCAAATTTAAATGCTAATTTATAATTTTCTCCATTTATCAATTCTGTAGACATAAGATAATTAAAACTATCACTATCTTCCATTTTATTAGCATAAATAGTTCCACTATCTTCAATTACATTATTATTAATATCAAATAATGTAAATTGATAAGAATATATTAATTCACTTGGATCAATATCTCTATAAAAATGCCCAAATAAATTTAATGTAGTGGTATAGATAGTATTAACTTCTTCTATAACATTAGAATTTTCATTTCTTGTATCTATACCTAATAAAGGAATAGTGTAGTCTATTTTTCCTGTAGCCTTAACAATACAAATAGTAGACCATTCTGAAAATTCACTAGCATTAGCTTTTAACCAAGCTGCTTGACCTACAGAACCATCATAATTCTTTGTTGATAATCTTAATTGAACTTTATAAGTCCATCCAGGGATCCAACCTGAATAATCTCCTGACTGAGAAGATAAATCATCATTATCTATTTCTATATAATATAAATTATTTTCATCAACAACCTTAACTGGTTTTATATTCAATATTATACCTGTAGAACGATATTTCCCATTACTATCTGTTGTTTTAACTGCACTCATTCCAGTATTCTGTTTTACTACTGTAGCATGAACAGAGACAAAATCTGAACTAGAGTTAAATTTAGATAAACTAAAATATATTCTACAACTAGCAGTTCCCGCCTTAAAAGCTGGCATATAACTATCAACAATTGGCGGATACAATATATAACTTGCCATCCTTGTACCTCCAAAAATTTTACTTAATTAAGCGGGGGATGCTTTGGTAAATCTCTTATTTCTTTCATAAGTCCAGCTATATAAGAATTACCACCTTCTAATTGATAATCCCCATATCTTAATTCTAAAGTATCTAAACTAAAATCATCGATCCAACCTTTATCATCTTTATAATAATGATAAGCTCTAACTATAGATTGCTTTATATCATGCATATCTGATACTGTTAATGCATTAATACGAGTTTCTAAATTTCCCATTCTATCATTAACGGTATTTGTTAAAAATTCTATTTTTTCTTCAATAGCATTATATTTTTCTAACATTTCAGTATGCTGTTGAATATAATTTTTATAATGTTCATTTAAAGTTTCTTCTTGCACCTTCTTATTATAATCCTTATTAAATCTCTCTTTATACTTAGTTTTAAAATAATCAATTAAATCCCAAGAACCCTTTACAACAAACATAAATGCAAAAAGGAACACAATGATTTGAGATAAATCATAAGTTGTAAAAAAATCTGTCATTGTATTACCCTCCAAGGTCTTATTATCTTCGATATATTTGATTTTTAAAGAAAATACATAAAAGACATTAGACCAAAAAAATAGGCGGGAAGGACTTTTTTATTATGCCCTTCCCGCACATTTATTATTCATTTATATAAGTTGCTATTGCACCATTAGACTCTAACTGCTGTTTCATCCACTCTAATGCCTCATCTACATACTGACTAAATATCTCAAATGTAATAAAGCCAACTATCCAAGGGAACTGAGCTACCGCCATATTATAAACTTCACGAAGTTTTAACTGACCAGTTCCAGAACCAAGTTCCTTTTCAGCTATTACAACCGCCCACTTAAGCCACTCTTTAAGATTTTCAATTTTCTTCTCATTAGGAAGCTTGATAAAACCAATAATAGTTCCGGTGAAAACTATAACTAAAGTTATTGCTGTAATTATTAATACTGGATTGATATTATTCATTTACTGTTTCCTCCTTGTTTTCTTCCTTTTGTAATAATCCCGTGCGGACTGTGCGGAGGGTGTCCTCAACATCCCTCCATAAGTCCTTCGTTACAAATAATATTGCTTCAAGTGGAAGTCCGCTCTCATTACAAACATCAATTAATTTTTGTTTTAATTCTTCCATATCCTTTTTTCTCCTTATATTTCAACTTTTAAACTAAATGGAATAGCTCCTCCATTTATAGTTCCAGTTACTGTATATGTGCCATGATCAGCTTTAGACCCAGAAAGTCCTGCTATTAAAGTACAACTACTTGCTTGAACATCATTAACTGTAAAAGTACTACTACAAGACATTGTATTAGCTTGAACAGCGCTTGATGCATGTAAACTAACAACTCCTAATGAATTTAAACTAGCAATTTTACCTGAAATATAATCAGCACTAATTTTATCAGCACAAAGTTCTCCTACTCTAGTCTTAATATTTTTACCACCTAAATTAGTAGAATCTTCATTCATACTAAAGCTACTACCATCTAAAGTAACACCACCAAAGCTAATAAGTCCTCCTGTTAAATTCAATCCTCCTGAACCTAAAGTAAATGAAGGCCCTAAAATTTGACCTCCCCCTAAAGTAAGACTTCCATTAGTAAGAGAACCTGAATTAATATTCCAACCACCAATAGAACCACTATTATTTGCATAAAGAGTATCACAAGTAATAGTTCCATTACTATTAAGAGTAGTATTGCCTCCTGTTAAACTAGAAGATCCAATACTCCAGCCACCTATTTCTCCAGAATTATTTGCATATAAATTAGAACATTCAATAGTTCCGCTGCTATAAAGAGTCGTATTACCCGCGCTGAGACTTGTAGCATTAATATTCCAATTACCAATAGTACCAGCTTTAGATGTTAAATTACCTGCATTATCAACATAAAATTTATTAACACCAAGTGATATACCATTAGTACCTAAATAAACTGAATTAGATCCAGAATTAAAAGTAGTAGTTCCATATGCAATATATGAATTGCTAGAATCTCCACTGATAGTCCAATAATTACTACCATTAATTCTGCCAATTAAAATAGAACCACCTTCAGCTGCAGTAACTCTTATACTATTACCAATAGAAAGACCATCTGAAGATAAATAAAAACCTGTATTAGTAGAATTTAATCCTGTGTGACTA